>Ga0247722_10000392_pt1 | contig 27454 bp, 30 predicted proteins | sample MSEWelMarce3H_FC_FD_189094 | JGI IMG/M metagenome (GOLD analysis project Ga0247722, IMG submission 189094) | Subsurface sediment microbial communities from gas well in West Virginia, United States - MSEEL Well Study Marcellus 3H_FC | ecosystem: Environmental > Terrestrial > Deep subsurface >... | reverse complement strand
CGGTTCAATCTTTATCACTGTCAAGTGGCAAGTCGATAGCGACAGTAAGGGTTGAACTTCAGTCAGCGTTGGCAATGGTTTTAAAACATTCTCTGGAAGAATTACGAAAGGGCAAGTAATCATGTAGGGAGTTTATAGGGTTATAATGTTAGGAAATGCAAATATATAAGCGCATATTAAACTGTCAAAATTATTTATACTTTAATAAACTGATATAACTTACACACCATGAAAACAATTATCGCACTTTTGGTAATACTATCCGTTATGAGTAGCTGTAAAAAAGAAGGCGGCGTTTGCTGGAAATGTACCTACGGTATATATGGTGGTTATCAAAAGCCAGACTCAACAATCTGCAATGATGGTGAGGAGCCGGAACAAGGATATGATGCAAGCGGTAACGTAATTGGTCAAATATGCACAAAACAATAAATCAAAATAAATATTTATTTAATAATCATCAAACACAATTAAATGAAAAAGATTAGACAATCACTTACTTTATGCTTTTTATCTGCAATGCTTTCCTTTATTTCTTACACAAGTAAAGCGCAAAATGCAACCATTGAAAATGGTGTTGCAACTTATCTCTCCAAAAATTACGCTGTAGGAGATACAATAAATCTAGGGTATGGAACTTTGCCAAACAAAAGTTTTGCATACATCTACATTGGTTCAGCGATGGCCGGTACTACAGAACTAGAAAGAAATTGGGCAAAGGCTGAGGCAATAATTGATAAGGTTTATAAATCCGGAAAAACAGTAATGCTTCGTGCTAAATTGATTGATAAAACAGTAAATGCACTTGGGGGGAATAAGTTATTTATTAACCTCGATTCTGCCATTGATAACAAAGAATTACTATAACTATGAAAATAGCAGATGAAGAAAAAACCCCGTTGGTGATTGAACTACTCACCGAAATCTACACACAGAATAGATTGATAGCTGAAATGATACTACCACTCTACTGCGAAAAGAACAACGTACCACCGGAACGTGCCAGGGAGTTTCTGAATGAGTTCTTTTTAACTCGCAAAGCTGCGAAGGAAGAACACATCTATGCCAATCATGGGAGCATAAGCATTGAGGACATTTTAGGGTAATTGAAACGAATGTTTGCAGGAATGTTTAAACAGCCATTTTGCAAATCCGCTACAAACATCACCCGTACTCCGTTATAAAGGAATGGTAAAGAATCCAATCCGGATCACTTTAAGCCACTGTAAATAGTGGCTTTTTTTATTTTTACGTATTAACTACACACTATATTCTACTATTTCCTACCTTTTACAATTACTTTTGTTTACACAAATGTTGAAACATGTTTAAACATAATCTTACAGCGTGCATAAATAAGCAACGACCAGACCGATTTGGGAACGTGGCGGTGCGTATTCGTGCCACTATTAAAAGAAAGGTGACATACTACGCTACAGGGGTGGTAATACCTTTAAAGTTTTGGGATGAACAAAGCCGTACAATAGTAAAGCACGAAAACAAAAACCAACTGAATCTGATAATTAGTAAGAGGATTGCTGAATTAGAAAGGGAATTAATTGCGCAGGACTTATCCGGTAACACAGCATTGAAGGTAGTGCCGGCCAAGACTGTCATCTTCAGCACCTATGCAAAAATGAAGATTGCACAGGCAAAGAGCAAAGAAAGTGCTGGCACTATTGCCCACAAAGAAAGTTATCTGAATAAATTTAATCGATATAAATCTGGGGTAAAGCTGTCCGAGGTAACACCTGCCCTACTCTATGAGTATGAGAACTATTGCAGGGGGTTGGGCAATACTGACAACACCATCTGGTCATCACTCAAATTCATCACCACCATCATCAATGCAGCTTGCAGGGAGGGTGTAGTATCTAAGAACCCAATGTTAGGGTTTAAACGTACAAAGTATCACAACCCGGAAAGGATATGGCTGACCGCTGAGGAACTGAATCAAATAGAGGCATTTGCCAAAAGGACAAAAAATGTCCAATATAGGGATGCAGCAAATTGGTTTCTGTTCTGCTGCTATTCGGGATTGAGGTTCGGAGATTTAAAAGCGTTCACCCCTAATAAGGTGGTGAATGGCAAGATTATATTAAGGACTGAAAAGTCTGGCACTGATGTGGCCATAAAGATGCACACAAGATTAAAAGCCGTTTATGATAGGATGAACTTCGATGTGGTTTCAAATGTCGATTACAATAGGAAATTAAAGGCCGTGGCAGAGAGTGCAGAGATAGATAAGAAACTAACAAGCCACACGGCACGCCATACCTTCGCAGTGCAGCATTTGAACCAGGGGGGCAGTATGGAATTACTGAGTAAGATACTAGGGCATTCAACTTTGAAAACTACTTCTATCTATGGTAAGATTACCGATGTAAGGATTGATGATGAGATGGATAGGGTATGGAAATAAAGAACCCCACATAGAAATGCAGGGTTGATATCAAATTAATCACTCACTAAAACTCTTTTTTAAAATATAATTTATCCCCTCCAGCGTATGCATACATAGGATTGTATAATGTAAATTTGTTTTTTATAAGGTTGTTTGCTGAATGCACATTGTCAAAGGTTGTGTAGGTTATTGCCACATAAGCCAACCCATTAGCTTTGGCTAAACGTGCCTTAATCATTTTGCTTTGGAATCCATTGCCTCTGAAATTGCGATGCACCCAGGCCCGGTTGAATATGCAAACACCTTCAGAAAGAATACAGCCACAATAAGCAATGATCTTGCCTTCATCCTCCATTGCCCACCATACCCTATTGCTTAAAAACTCATCACCACAACCAGGGAATACTTTAATGTCTAACTCTTGCAACTGATTATACAATGAATCAGATTTTACTTTACCATGGTCAAATATCTTTACAAGTCGCATCATGCTATAATTTAAAATAAATGGTTAATTCTTGCGACCTGGCCATACTCTTTATGGTGAACAAACCCTTCTACAGCCTTTGGACTATGTTGGTAACCGTTCCTGTGATGCCAACTATCCGTTCCACTAGGACTGCGTAATGCCTCTACACATACACTCATGTAGTCTTTGCTTTGCTTGTGGTGGATATGGTGAGTGTAGATGTAACGGTGTACACTGTTCGACCAATTCTCTGCGGCCTCATGTGCCATCAATAAAGGCAAATCTGTATTTTTTGCACCATCCCCATGGGTGCTACCAATTAGGTTTTTGCCGTAGGAATAGTACTTTCTATGGTTTATGCTAACATCAAAAGAAATATTCTCCGACTTACTGAACCATGAGGAAATGGTATCGGCTAATAAAAAGCCATGTGCGTAATCGTGATTGCTAGGGTTGTACATTACGTGAACGGGTGCAACTTGCATCAATAGTTCAATAATCTGTACATACAGCTTCTTAGCCATTAAAAATGCCGTGTACCACATCACATCTGTATCTTGATGAGTATTGCCTGTTGTGGTGTTTTTTGGTGTATCTACGTGCAGAATATCGTTACCGATAACCAGAACGATTTTATCAATCTCAAACCCTTTTACTTTGTTAAGGATTCCATTAACTCCATCCATTACCCTGGTAACTGCTATCTGACTGTTGTAATCTTCGCCCGTCTCAAAGGCACTGCATAGTTTGCCAACGTGAATATCTGCTGGGGATATTAAAAGTAAATGACCATCCTTTGTATCAGTGTATTTTATTTTGGGGTATTTGGGAGCATGCTGCTTTATTTCATCAATGAGGCTGTTTCTTATAATATCGTAGCCATTCTCTTTACCTGCGTTTGCATTAATGGAGTAATGCTTGCCTTTGTACCAATAGTGTTTTACACTTGCCACATCAATCCCTACTGCATCACATTCATCTGATAGTCCTTTATTTTTCTCTCTGAACTTTAGCAACCACTCATTTTCTTCTACTGTTAATCTTGGTCTTATAGTGTTCATGTTTAGTTTTTAGATGAGTGAATGTGCATCGTTAGATGGATGCAAGCTGCATGTGCATACCGTCTTTTCTTTTCCACGTTCCACCCCATTCAAAACCGTTGTTAGTGAAACACTTTACAAAACCCTCTGATAGTGTAGGCTCTTTATTCAGTCCGTTAGTAGATGCGTTGACATCTATTGCAATGCCCCAACTGTGTAGTGATGATGATGAAAGGCCACGCTTTTTGCGAATGTTAAAGCAGCCATCCCAGGTCTTTAATTCTTTGATGTGCTTGGTGGCGTGTAGTTCGCAGATCGCAGACAGCAAAGGCTTAACCATGTCTTTGTTGCAGTATATCTTTTTAGGTAGTGGTGCAACCCATAAATGAGCAGGAACTTCCCACAATGTCATATGTGCTTCCTTTTCGGGTAGACCGTATTTCTTTAATGCTTGTGCTGATGTAACCATGATAGTTATTTATTGTGTCACAATTATTTGAATATTTGTGCGCTTGCAATTTTTATGTAAAAAATATTTGAATATTTATACCATTACAATCCAATCTTAGAACGTAGCAGTCTGAATGCAATACCTGCGGCAATTACTCCCCAAGTAATAAGGCACCATTTGCGCCACCAATTCTTTGACTTACGCTGTTGTTCTGCTTCTGCTTTCTGCTCTGCTGTTAGCTTTCTTTCAGCTACTATCATGGCTGCGGCCTTCTGTATTTCTGCATACATAACTTTGATTTTTGCGCTGTCCTCCACCTTCTGTTGGATACGAATTGTAGTCAACTGACGGGGTACTTTTACTTTCACAGTATTAACCACAACCTTTTCAAACGAATCAACACGGGTTTCATTCGGTGGGCAATCCACCTCAATAAATCCGTACAACGTATCAATGGTGGTTACGCTGTCTATCTTTGTTGTTGTGCAGGGAAAGTCAATCCGTGCCAATTCTGCAACCTTTGTGAGGTCTTTTACTTTTGCTTTAACGTAGAGCTGCTCCGATGTTTTGCAGCTAAACAATGATAGTATCAATACCGCCGCAATGATGGCATTGCATGCTATTGCCAAAGTGTTGTTTAATGTTTTGTTCATAGTTAATTATTTTAACTGTCCGGAATTTCCGGACAGTTCATTACAACTTCTTTTTTTGGTCTCCGATTAATTTCTTAGTCCATCCCTTCAGCAATATCTCATACAATGAGGTAGCCAAAAAGAAGCTGAAAAAGTACTTTGCCAATGAGGCTTTGTTTACCAAATCCCCAGCAAGGAGTAAGTAGATACCGCTAGCAACAAACGATACCAATAGCGTTTTCAGCGCATCGTTAAAGTTTAAATCTTTGAGGTACGCAGATTGAAAGTAACCGCTGGCAATTACCAGAATCACAATCACCCAATCAATGTTTGCGTTGAACGCATCCCATAAGTAAGGCAGTGTTTGTTCCATATTATTTGTTTTTATCTTTTTTTAATGCTGTAACCTTTTCAACTATTGTAAGCACACCCACAATGATGGCAATCGCAAATGATACTATCGACAAACTAACTTGAATGTTTACGAATATGCTCCCAAATATGAAGCTGCAAAATGTCATTACCGGGCCTTTGTCTCCGCTTAAAAATGATTGTAACATGACTACATAATTATTTTATATTATTAATAGGGTTTTTTATAGTTGTCTGAATCTCTTAATAGTTCTGATTGTGTTTGCCGGTGCTATTGGTGCCGGATTGACTACGATTGTGACATCATCTTGACCCGTTGCAGCATCATCATCTGTTACTGTAACTCTGAACATATAGGTTCCCTCTTGTAGTCCTGTGATCCCTGTTGATATTGCTGATGGTGATGTAATTGCTCCCCCAGCAGGGCCGCTTACCTTAGTCCACCCATAACTAACGATTGAGCCATCGGGATCACTTGCAGATACCGCCAATATTGTTGTGGTAGTGGTTGGCAAAGTAATTGATTGGTCTGTTCCAGCAGTAACGATAGGTGGAGCATTCGTAGCACTGACAATAACTTCAACATCATTTGTGCTTGTCAGTCCTGCACTATTGGTGGCAGAGAGCCTATAAACGTATGTACCATTTACAAGACTTGTAATTCCAGATGTAAGTGCGCTTGGTGATGTGATAGTTCCACCGGAAGGGCCGCTCACTTTGCTCCAGGTTGAAGATGTAATGGTAAACTCCTGTTGATGAACAATACCATACAAAGTACTTGAAGTGGTGTTTATGTATTGGTTTACTCCTGCTGCAACAACAGGGGGTTGATCATCTCCTATTGCAAAGTTCACCAAGGTGTAAGGAGTAACAAAAGCATTTACTCTTTTTGGCATCGGTACGTCTAAAGCATTGGGATAATTTGCATAATCTCCTGTGCCTCCCCACCCAACATACGGGCCAAGACTTGTGCCGTTTGATAAACAGAATGACTTGTTCCTTCCCCAGCTATACCAATTCCCAGCTAAATCTTGAACGTAATGGTAAAAGGTTATTGAAGTACTTGAACGGATATTTTTATACTTTCCTGGGATTTGAACCGGAGCAACCATGTTGAGGTTATTGTTCGATATATTAATTGCCCATGGCCCTTGTAATGGAGCAGCACCGTTCTTTAATAAGGGAGGTAAAAACCCATTGCCAATGTTGCCCCCGTGATTAGAACCGCAAGCAAAAAGGTTATCGTTAGCATCTATAATATGAACAGTCCATGTTCCGCTATTAACCTCCTTGACGGGAAACGTAACGCCCCACCTAGAAGTAACATCAACCCAGCTTAAACTTGCTGAAGCTTGTCCTACATAAAGACCACCATAAAAATCTACAACACCCCTTGCCATTATTTTGTTACTAGCAGTAACCGCTAAGTATCCATAAAAAGAAGCGTTTGCAAAGTCTAGAACCGTCTCCCCTGCTGGGGTTACGTTTGTGGGAGTGGTTAAACCCGCTGTACCAACTTTCTTGTCGTATTTCCAAAGCGTTCCATCACTCGCTAAGGCAAGGATAAAAGTGATGCCATCGTTGAATCCTGTGTTAGTTCCTGTGCTTACTTTTTTAAACTTCTTACCAGAAGGCATGGTTAAAGCAATCGGAGAAACTATTGGCTCTGTTGCACTATAGTTCATCGGATCGGATATTCCCCAATACCACAAAGTACTATCAGGATTTCTTATAGATACATTACATTGATACATGGGGTCAACGTAAAAATTATCTTTAAACTCATTACCTAACGCATCAAGATATGTTTCTGTTACACTCGTATGTTGATTGCCCAGCTTAGTAGTTCTGCCCCTTTCATTGATAACTTGTGTATGGTATTGACCACCACGTATGAATACAATGCTATCAACCCCACCTGTATATTGTTGCAAGGTTGGAGTAATGGTGTTCTGCGAATAAGTCCAAACAGTTTTATCATTTTTCAAACCCGATGTTACATACTCAGCAGTACCAATATTTGTGAAGTTGCTTTGAGCATAAGTGACCGTAACGATTAACAATAAGAGTACAATTAAAAAGACTTTCATTATATTTTTGTTTTCACTTACATTTTTAATAAATCATGTACCATGCCCAATCTGATGCCGATGTAACACCGCTCATTGCTTGTGTTGCTGGCAAATCATTCCCTGCTGAAAATCCTAATAGCTTTGCACTATTTGTATGGTCAAGTGTTCTAGCTACTGCTGTTCCAAATGAATTGGTGCCGAACAAAGCAGGAGCAGTTGTAACCGCTGATTGATTATACAACATAGCAACAAAATAAACCCCTGCTGTTGCTAGATAAGGAGTAGTAAAAGCTTTTGATTGCAAAGTATTGGCAGCACCTTTCCAAAGGTTACCGTCATTAGTTGAGGATGCTACCAATGTCAATGTGCCTCCGCTATAGGAATACAAACCAACCTTGTTGTTATTGTCGGCAGTATAAACCCCTTGTGTTTGGTTTGTGAACTTAACGCCTGTAATTACGGTATCTCTTTTCACAACTATTGGCAATAAGAAAATTCTGTTATCCACCATTGTGATAGCAGTAGTATTTACCTCTAGTGCATTGAAGATTGGTTTTTGTGCAACCATTTGAGAACCCAATGCCCTATGCACAATTACAAGTTCTTCAATTTCGTTTGTCGTTATTAGGTTGTTTTGCTTAACCCTTATTGTATCCTCTTGTGAGTATGCACTAAGTGAGCAAAGCGTAATTAAAACTGACAGTATTATTTTCATTCTTTTTTTATTTTAGTATTAAAAATCTGTTTCTACCCATATTTTCTGCAATCCTAGTTGTACAGCATTTGCAGCGGTTAATGCTGCATTACTAGCTAAGAAGTTGACAGATAGTTTTGTGGTGTTGACAGGTAGCTGCAAAGTAGCAACCCCGTTTGCCTCTGTTCCATCTTGTAGGCTAACTATTCTCCAACTGTATTGCGAAGAACCAGGGGCGCAGAAGATATAGAAATCGAAACCTGTATTGTTTGCGAAGGTGTAACCTGTCGATACCTTTTGCACGGTTCCTGTATTCTTTGTAATGAAATGAATCAATCCATTATCGGCAACATCAACAGAGAAACCAACCGTATTATTCAAAGCAGAAGGGTCGGCAGTTATTACGGTGTTTGCGGTAGCCATCCCAAAAAAGAATCTGCCACCGTTAGTCCATATCTCCATTCCACCCCTTGCAACCGCTCTAAAACCGCCTGCACCCGAAACAGCAGAACCTCTAAAAAATATATTCTCTGTGTTTCTTTGCCCTAACACTTGGTTAGTAGTTGTGACAACATTACCGTACCTACTCCTTTTCATGCTTGTATATATATTCACATCAGTAGGAGTTACAGCAGCAAAGGTTCCTGCACCCGTTCCAGCGGTGTTTTTCCATACCCCAGCAGTAGCCGTTGTATTTGCCCATTCAGTTGTGGTTGTCATCCACAATGCTGATTGTAAAGGATATTCTAAACCACCTCCTTTAATTTTTAATTCTGGTTTGCCTGCAATAGTTTTTGCGTAAACGTGTAGCTGACTATCCGCTGGCTGTGCAGGTTCAGTAGTAATTGACTTTAAAAGTATTTCTGCATTTTGACCGAGCATAGATAATTTCTGAGTAGCAGGGTCAAAAGTTAGTCCAGCATCAGCAGAGGTAACCCCAGCAAGGTTGTATTGAATTTGAGTAGTGCTTCCGGCAGCATTTGCCGTTACATTATTTATATTGCGCTCATACACATACAAAGTAGATTTTCCGTTTTGTTTAATAATGCGGTATGATGAATCTGAAACTTGTTGTGTTCTGCTATAACGGTCATTTAAACTGTCAACACTTGCTTTTAAGTTTAGTGCGTTTTGTAAGTCTGTTTGAGAAGATAAAGTACCCGTAATGCTTCCCCATGTACCACCACCACCACCAGCATAGTTCGGAATGTTTAATGCTCCCGTACTTTGATTGAAAGTGGCTGCACCACTTGAACCCGTAGTAGTAAGGGTGACTAAGTTTTGTTTTAAGTTTAGATTTGTTTTAGTCGCTACTCCAGCACTCGTTGTGGTATCTGCTCTTAAAGTATCGGGCGCACTGCCTACCCCATCAGAAAACTGTAATGGAGTTCTTACAACCATTTCTTTTGTGCTATCCGAAATCAATGACCTAACAAGAGCCTTCAATGAAACATCAGTAGTATCGTAAACGGTATTGATTAAAGTTGCTCCTGTGCCTGTTACTGCACCTGTCAAAGTGATTGTTTGGTTGCTTGTTAAGCCAATACTATCAGTGTGTTCTAGATAAGTAAGGCTGTTACGTCTTGCATATACATTAGCGCCACTACGCCAAATTGTGTCTTTATTGTATTGGTCAATTATCACTTTTGGTTGAAGTCGTGGAAGCCACTCGTTGTAGTCTACGTAAGTCCCTAAGTTGTTTATCTGATTCCCTTTTATATACACGTTATCAATCACACCGGATACAGTATCTACCAGGTACACCAATTTCGGAACATTATCAACAATATTGCCTGTGATTGTAAGGTTATTAGTACCCATGTTGTCTGCATGAGTAGCGCCATACAACGCACCGAACAAGGCATCATTAAGTACATTCTTAAACACGTTGCCAGCGATGTATGCGTATGCACCACTATTGGATGATGTAATTACTCCCTCACTATGCCCCCCGATGGTAAATGATGGGTATTTGTTAGTTGAGTCAAACGTATTGCCTGTGATAGTACTTCTAAACTCCCTACCCATGTTCTGGGATGCAGCAAAAGAAAGGTGAATACCACTACCATTGAGGTTGTAGAACTTAGTTCCGGTTACGTTTAAGTTTGCGCCCAATAGTGATTCTGATGGACTGTTTTTGAATGTACTGTTCTTGATGTAAGTAATTCCCTTACTACTTGCTACTATTCCCATGTTATGATTCCACAAGTATGTACCCCTGTTATTATCTCTATTACCATCAAAGATTATATTCTCTACCGTAACACTTAGGCTCCCTTGTTGAGAGGCTTCGGTGATCTCCATGAATACGATGCTCTTGTAACCTTTTGTTCCTATTGGGTATGTAGTATTCCCGTTAACAGTAGTGCCTATGCTATCACTTAGATATACGCTATCAGCAGCAAGTCTTTCAATGTAGTACGGATAGGTTGTACCTTTATAGGTTGTATCGGCTGCTAAACTAAAAGGCATACCAACGTACAATCCAGCAATGCTATTTACTCGTATAACTGTATCATTTTGAGATGCAGCTTGTACTAATGTGTATGTTATCTGGTTCTCTCTTTTTAAAACTGTTTTGTTGCCTCCACGAATAACCATTGAACGTGGTATTGAAAGTCCTTTGTCTATGTTATAGGTCTTGCCATCCTCGAGCAATACTATATCTCCTTCAGTCGCAAAGTTTATAGCAGCTTGCAGTTTTTCGTTATCTGTTGCATACCCTTGAAGGTTTTCAACGAATATAACATGGTTACTATTTTCTGCTCTTACACCACCCCAATACTTTGGGGTTCTTCTCGCTGCATCATACCACTGCATCCCTTGTAATCTTTTGTAAGATGGTAGTGCCAATACGCTGTCTGTTTCCTCCGGTAAAAAATTAGTAAACGCATTAATATTAGCATACAATCCATTGATGGTGGTCTGCCTTGCTGTAATGTTCACCAATGAAGGCACAATCTGTAAGAAACTTGAAAGTGAATCATCCAATGCAGGAGCAGGTGGGCCGAATGTGAATGGCATATAACTTCCAATCAACACTTGCTTTGCAGCACCATTAACCGATACGGTTGAATTGCTATACCCAAAGCCAGCTACCCTATCACTTGTTTTTTGAGAAAATATTTCATAAGTTCCACTATTTTGAAATGCTGCCATTGTGTTAGTAGCATCTGCAAAAGGAAGAAAGTTGTAGGTGTTTGAGAAGTAGTTCTGACCGATATTGAGGGGAAAAGAAGAATTATCAATAGAGGTTGCTTCTGTTAATGGCCCACCAAGTTTGATATTTGATAATGTCTTTGCTAAACCATTGGATGCTGTTTCTGTTGTGCCACTGTTGTTCGCCTTTCCTAATATTTGTAAATCTGTAAATGATGCACCTTCGTAAACTCTAATAGTAGAATCATTTAATACTTGAATATTACCTACCCATTTACTTGCTGTGTCTGCGATGTTTAACTTCAAGTTTATACGACTACTCAAAGATGTTGTATCGGTAGAGCCACCACCCCCACCACCGCTAATAGCAAACCATCTTGTGCCATTACCTAAATACAAAGAGGTGCCAATAGCCGCCAACCCCGTTTTATTGAAAACAGTATCAGTGGGCAATAGCTGAACCCTTGCCAATAATCTTTTGTGAATCCATCCGTAGTCTCTACTCTTGTACATTTGGGTTGTGTCGGTTGGATATGATCCTTGTGAAAAAGCCGCAAATGAAAAAGCCAATAAAAAAGCTGTGATTAAAATTCTCATCCTTGTGTTTTATTTAATACTTGAATAAATTGTAGTTCCTCAATGTCACTGCCAAATAGTAGCACCCCCGTTGATGGAGTAAAGAAGTATTGGTTCACCGTTAACCCTACCCCACTCGTTGCAGGTTCAAGCAGTTTATCTCCTTTGAATAGCATCAAGATGGTACGGTTCTGCAATACAGACAAAGTGAGGGTTCTGCCCTCAGTACCGATTCCCGTGTATATGGTGTTTACAATTATCATTTTGTTTACATTGGGTTCTGAGTAGTCTGTTGTTGGTATATCACATCTATTGCTATCATACGGCAACTCTATCCCTACAGTCATTTTTACCGCAATTACCAAGTCCTCAAATATTTCTTCAAAGTATTCTATCCCCGAACCCTCTGATACATCCCAGCTTTCATCAAAGCCTGTGTAATCGAGCATAGACTTGAAGTCTGTAGCTATACTTGTTAAATCACTCTGCACCTCTAGTTCATTCTCTCTGCTCCTTACCGATACATTACACAAATCACAAAACCAAAATTCAAAGTTGATTTTAACATTCTTGCTGTCTTTTGAGATATTACCGTTTGACCAATCAATGAACAATGCAGGATACTTGACATCACCATTAGCCAACCATTCAGCAGCAGGGCCAACACGGTTGTCGTTAATTTGCTTGTGCGCTGATGCGAGGTTTTGAATCCTTTTGACTACCTGGTTGAGTGTTAGTGCCATTGTTTTTGATTGATGCTAAATACAGCTTTAACTTTTCTTCGTTTTTTTTACTGATGTTTTTAGGCATTATATATCTGAATTGAATGGATAATAAGGCTCATTGTAATTCGGGTTTGGCTTATTAAAGAAATCATCCTGCCCACCTCTGTTGCCCAAGTAAATGGGTGAACTGAAAGAGGCACGATCCGGTATTACTCTGTCAATCCCCCCCGGTGCGTAATACTCTGGAATCAATGTATAGTTCTGAACGAGATACAGTCGGCACCTTTGTGCATAATGCTCTGCCCTTTTCTTATACTTTGAAACGATGGCATACATATCACTCATGGATGGTGATTGGCTTTGGTCTGCTGTTTTTGTTGATACCCCTTTGTTAAAGTATTGGTAGTTCAACCCCTCCGGCAATTCACTCATCACATAGTTGCATAGTGCATCAATGATAAAGTCGTTCATCAATGTTAGGTACTGACCAGATAGGGTGTTGGTAGCAATGTCATTCAGTATCTTATCAAAAAGAATAGAGCCTAATAACGGTCTGATGTACATATCCTGGGCGGCCTTTATTTCGGGGAATATCAGCTTCTCATCCACGTTGGTATGCAGGCTCATGCGCTCCTGTATAACCGATGGTAGTATCAATAATTTTACGTTGCTCATTTCTTTTTCTTTACTACGATTTGACTAAAAAACTCATGACGGCAATGGTATTCTACGGTTCCGTTGTTATTCCAAAAACCACCGCTGCGCTTCATCACATCATACCCTAAGTAGGCAGAAATCTTCTGAATGTCTGCCCTTGTATAAAAGCGGTTTAATGCCAATAGTTTTTTACAGAATGGGCGTGTAGTAGGTAGCACTTCAGCACCGCTTACTCCTGCCCTTAATTCGTATGAATACCTTACCTCAAACTTTGGAATCTTGGCAATAGCACCGCCAATAGTACCACCCGTGCTGCCTGTGATGTATTCCTCCACAATGGCTTCCTCTACGTTCAATGTTTTGGCAATACTCTTGGCGGTTGCCTTTGGGTTTTTCTCTCTTAATATTTTAATCTTGTCCTCGATGTCTGTGTACTCATCAACGAACTTTGCTGTTCTTTTTTCAAATGCTTGGTAATCATCAGCAGGCTCACCATGTGCAGCAAATAACATTGCCACATCATCATCACTACCGAATTGGTCGGCCTCTGGTTGGTCTAACCCTAACATGGTGCGTGCTTGTTCCTCTGTCAATCCAAAACCATTGGTAAGTAATAACATGGCTGTGGCATCTGTAATCTGCCCCTTACTGTGTTGGCGAATAATGCGGTTAACCTGCTGCATTTGCTTTGCAGTAAGGTTCTTTAGATTCTCATTAACCAAACCATCTTGCATAGGCTCCGCTGTAGTCGGTGCAGTTTCTCCTCCACTTGTTGCGGCTGTTTCAATAACATTGCCCCCAGGTGTTGCACCTAATCCTACAATGGATCTAATCTCATCGGGAGTCATTTTCTCAAGTACCTTGTTAGCCACCAAAGGTGAAAGGGTGTTGATGGCATTTACAACAGCGTTCTTTGTCACCGTGCTTTCATACTTAGTTTCATCAATACCTAGCTTTTCCAAAAGCCATGGCCTTGGTGCTGTCTGCATAATGGTTGCCTCTGTAAACGTGTAACCTACAGGCTCAATATCAATGAGAGATAGTTCAGTGGTAACCCCGTTACACACTGCAATGAAGTTGATAATATCTTCTATTTCCTTTTTCTTAACCGCTACATACGTGCTTTTGAAAATGTCGTATGCCATTTTCAATTCAGCACCGGAGTTACCGCCTAGAGAATGGTTGTAAGATGGAATCCCAAATAGGGAACTATTTGTAATCTGATGCCCTGCATAGATGTTGTTGGCAATCAAATTGTCTACCTGCTGGAAATCTTCTTTGGTTAAATCACTCGCTCCCAAATCTTGAACCGTGGGTGCCTTTGCAGGATCATTATTGAAACCTATAATCATCTTCTCACCCGATGCTCCGCCAAACTTGTTTTTAAATCTTGCCTCAATGCTGCGCTTTGTCATTTCGTCTGGTTCACCATTGTAAAAGTTGATGAACTTCGATGCACTAAAACCAGACTGAGCGTTTGTAAGTGTATGCTTAGAAACTTCGATGTCTGCCTCTATGTAGTTACAAGCTGCCACAAATGATGGTAGGCTGTAGGTTTCTAACCCTGCTCTGTATTCTTTGAACATCAAAACCGATGTTACCCTCTTTGAAGGGTCAAACGCTGGCCAGCACTTTGCTTTACCATCCCATTTCTTCTGCCAATCTTTACGATATTCAAAGTAAGTGTTGGCTACATTGGAACGCATCCGATTGTAGGACAGATGATGGAATCCCCATGTCTTGCCATCCCTTTTAGGAATGCACTGAATATACCCCATCCCAAATGCTTCTTTGTCATGGGTGATCTTCTTTATCAGCTTTGTATTTTTCTTAATAAAGGCCATGGCCGTTTCATCTTCTACCTCTGCCTTCAACCCGTTACCGAATATGTAGTTTACTTTGGAATTGATAATGCTGTTATGCTTTGCACTCTTGTTGAGGAGCATTATCAAATAGTCGGGGTACTTATTATCCTCTCCAAACATCACAACCTTTTCGCCTGGCTGCTCTTTGAAGTCGGGAATTTTTACATCCGCAAAAGCTATGGTAATTAAATTATCCTGCATATCCTGTGTATGTTGCTGATGGGTTGTGACCCGTTAGTGTTACACCGCTGGATTTTTCCAGCAGCATTTTGCCGTTTTCAAGTAGGGTTAAACCCACCGTTGTTGCAGGGTTTACCACTGCACTCTGAAAAACATTGTATGTATATTGCCCTGTGGCCTTGTTAGTGAATAAACTGAGTGGTATTAAAAACTCGTTGTATCTCTCCGGTGATGGACTTGTATCGTTTCCGAAAGTTTGCACCCATTGTACCACTGCTTTGGTTGTTACGTGGGTAAATACAAACACATAAAACGGTTCTGCAATCGTTACCTTTTCAGTAAGTGTGCAAACTATTCTACCCGTTGTATCTCCTTGGTTTAACAGTAACATATCTATAGTGGCAGTAATTCATTCTTTTTTCAGAAACACATAAAAAAAGCCTCACATTTCTGTGAGGCCTTTCTTTTATTATTTACCAAAACTAAACGCCTGGGGTTTCTAAGGTCAGCAAGGTCGCTGCATCTACTGAAGGTGCGAGGAACTTCTCATCACTTTCAAATCCTAATTCATAACCATTTCTGTCTGCCAAAACTTTCCCGGTCTTTGCAGTTGATGGTGCTAGCATCATTCCGAAGTCAGCACCATACAACCACCCTGTACCATTCTGGTCAACAATAACAATCAGCAAACGATTCTGAGCCAACAACAGCAACTCATTGCGAACTGCAACGGTCATTTTGTTTATTGGGAATTTAACCGACTGCTTGCTCATTGTAGTGCCATTCTCTCTGCTAGGAGTGAAAGCCTCATCAGCTTCTCCGGTATGGGCAATCAATTTGTATTTGAAAAACTTCTTTGTTGCTGTCTTTACGATTCCTGTAACGATTCCAGCAGCTTGGGTAACGACACCATTGGCATGCTCCATTACATAAACCTCTTTCAAACCGCCAAAAGAATCCCTACAATCTAGGTTGTAGCCTTGGGTGAGTACACACGGCATAGTATTAAATTTTATTTATGAAAGGGTAGCACCGAAGTACTACCCTTAATTTGTTTCTTATCCTACGTACAACACATTGTATGCTTGGTTGCCTACGTGCGCAGCGATGGTCATGTTGTTCTTAATGAACATATCTTCACGGTTGTTTGCAATCTTGTTGATCTCCATCTTGTTGATGTCAGAGGCCAAATCAGTGCAAAAGAAAAGGTGAGATTTACGAGCAGCAACAATCACGTTCTCTGGAATCGGAACGAACTTGATTTCGATACCGTTAAAGAAGTATTGTGTTTTTGCATCATTCACGCTGAACGCATCTTTGAAATTTGCTACGTTGTTGTTGAAGATGTTTATTAACTGCTTGTGGCTACGTGGAGCGTAGATGAAAGGAGCCTCACCACCATCTGCCAACACTACTGCTGGGATAGCTTCGTACACTTTATCATACTCAGCTTTGATGTTTGATGAGGTGATGGTTGTACCTGCTACTTTCACACGACCACCCAACCCTGGGGTTGCAGTTGCATTTGAATTGTTGTAGATTAATTTAGTGATGATACCATCGAACAAACCTGCTGTAGTAGCAGCAACCAAAGTTTTCTCTGCTGCACCTACTGAACCCTGTGGCAATCCTGCAACAAGTGCTGCAACGGCTGTTTTTGTACCTGCCAATGCGTTGTTCCAGAATAAAGATTCTACGTTTGCAGAGATTTTGCGAGAATACAAACCACCAATCACCACACGCTCAAATTCTGTACTTAATACATTCCATGCACTTGGCTTCAAATCCCTTTTAAAACGAGAGAAACGCAAAGAGTTTGGATCAAACTCTTGGTAGTACTGAACCTTTGTAGGGGTAACAGTTACATCAAAAGCACCCAAAGTACCAGAAGAAGAAGGTGCGCCTGCGGTGTAAGCCTGCATGGTAACACCTGCGGTGGTTTCTGTGAAGATTGTTTCTGCCTTTACATCGGTTTCCAAAGTAACCAACCCTTCTGAAACGGTTGCGTTGTCAAAGATTAGTTCTTCAATGATTGGTTCCGCTGCTACGCCACGGATGTCTACTACGTTATAAGATATTGCCATTGTTTGTGGTTTTTAAATTTTTATTTTACTTTTTGCTTTTCTTGTTTTAATAACGGCTTTTCGGGTGCATCACTCACAACATCATTTGGAAACCTTGTCTGAAGGTGAACCAATACATCTTGCGTTAATTTTGATGAACTTGTGAAGGATTCGTTTGATGCACCATAGGCAACAATCTTTGAACCTTCTTTTATTTTCAATGCCATGTTTACTTATTTTGTTGCTCTGAATCTTTCAAGTGCGGTCATTTCTTCCCAACTCTTTTGGTTCTCAACAGGTGCCTCTACTTCTACCTCTGCCATCTTTTCAATGAGAGGGAATAACTGTGCAAATGCATCGCTTTGCTTTGCAAGTGCAGCCTCTAATTTCTCAATGCGTGCAGCCATTTCAGTTGGCATCTTGTATGCAACTTCTTCTGCTTTCTGTGGTTCTTCTGCCAATACTTCAATCGGCTTTACCTCGGTGATGATTCCAGCTACGGTTGTAACCTTTGTGCCATCTTGCAAAGTGTGTACTGCATCGGGTGCAGGTGAGCCACTCAATGTAACTGTACCGCCTACTTCTAACTTGTCAATGCTCACAATGGTAACACCATCTTCAAGCGTGTATTCCTTTTCCATCTTTTCTTCAGCAGGTGCAACAGGTGCAGGTGCTACGGTTTCTGTTGGCATTTCGCCAAATAATAACTTCTTGATTCCTGTAATAATATCTTTGCTATTGCTCATGTGATTAGTGTTGTATGTATGAAAGTGTACGTTTATGCGTTTATTTTCCGTTTAGCAATTCTTTTATTTTTGCCAGCAGTTCATCATCAGTATCCACGGGTGCAGTTTCTTCCTTGTTTGGTTTGTAATATTCAAACACACCCTCTACTGAAAACCCTGTAATCTCACCCGATTTAATCTTTTCCCATACAGCAGGGTTCTGCACCCTGGCACCTACAAACCATGTGCCTTCCGGGTAATCACCTGCAAGACCAACCATGCCCTTTGCTGAATCTCTGATGAAAGAAAGAAAGTAGGTCACACCCTCCACCATCTGTTCGGAGTTGTGCATGAGGTTTACGTTGGATTGGAATGCCTTTTTGTAGAACTTCTCGGCAATCTTTACTACGGTTTCTTTTGAGAAGAATACCTGGTACTCCCCAAAGTCGGGATCATTCCGGTAAATCTTCATATCGGGAATCATGGCCGGCCCTACAATCAAATATTCATCCTCCTTTATTTGGGAGAATGCAAGGGGGTTGGTATTTTCATCGAAGGCATAGAATGCTTTCTCTATTGCAGGACTATCAACCAAAGCGATGGCAGATACTTCTACCTCGCTTTCGGTCTCATCCTTGATACTCATTTCGTACAGTGGCAGCTTTTGCATATCTGTAGTGGCAGGAAACCGTGTTATTTTCCGTTTAACCCAAACGTGCTGCCCTTGATATTCTCGCTTGTCTTTCTTGGCCATCGTTGACATCTGAATCCAGCACAAAGGTTCTGTTGATTCCCCCTGCTGCTGCGTTGCCTATCCCTTGAATACTAGCTGCATCGAGTGAGGTTGAACTTGATTGTGGCCCTAACGGTGCAGATGGGATAGATGGTGCTGTTGCACTACCTCCACCGCTACCACCTTCAACACTACTGAAGATAGATTTTGCCCTTGCTGCTGCTGCTAACACTGCTGCAATTTGTGTGGCATAAAATATTGGGAATGCAAAAGGTGCTGCTGGCCCTGTTGCTTTTGCTCCTTTTTGGGCAATATCTAAACCGTTGATGAACCCAATGCCTGTGCCAATGGCTATCTCTGCAAGTCCAGCAACCTTGGCTGCTGCTGTTCCTTTTTTAAATAAACCAGATAAGCCACTAAACACATTGCCTATAGCTGCTGCAAATTGTAGTTTTGCCTGTAGTTCAGCATCTTGCATTTGCTTTTTCTTATCAGTTTCATCCTTCTGAATAGCGATAATAGCATCACTCGCTTTCTTTGCAAGTATCTGCCTTTGAACATCTCCTTCTGCTAATGCAAATAGTTCTATATCCAAATCAGCTTTAATCTTTGCAACCTTGTACTCAATACTGTCCGGGTTGTTTAGTGCATCGAGTTCTGCATATTTCTTTTTTTGACTAAGTCTGAAACGCTCGTTATCCTCAATCGTTTTCAAACGCTTCTTCTCGTTATCTTCTTCTGCCTTCCTCATTCTCTCCCCTTCTTCCTCAATGCCTTTTATCATTTCTTCATCCGACTTTTTCTTCGCTTCCGCTAGTCTTTTATCGAGTGCAAGTTTTTCTGCTGCAAGTCTTTTCTGTTCTTCGTGGTATTCCTTATTTTTTTGGGCAGCCTCTTTTCTACGTGCCATGTCAGCATCATGCAGTGCTTTTCGTTGTGCATCTTCTTCTTTGTTTAAGGTATTACCTGCCTTTCTAATCTGCTTTAGTTCCCTATCATTTTCAGTTTCAACCCTTATCTGGTCGGCCTTAATTTTCTGTATCTCAACATAGTTTTTTTTCTCACCATCCTTTTGCAGAGTGAGTTGTGCAATCTTATTGTCGGCAATAGCTTTTGCAAGTTTTATGTCCTCCGCTGCATTCGCCTCACTCATTGCCAGCAACTCCTTTTGTGCTTTCTTCTTTTCTGCAATAGGCACATCACCGTCTGCCAACTTTTCTTTAAGGTCTGCAAGTAACTGCTGCCTCTTTGCACTCTCCAAATCATTGTCTGCTTGGTCTCTATCTAGCTGCTGCTTTTCTTTGGTCAGCTTTGCCATCTTGTTGTACGCATCGGTTGCAGCATCGGCCACCCCTTTAATCTCTGCCCTTGCACCACTGAAGTCTAGGGTAAACACCTTTTTGATGGCTGAGGCAACACGCCCCAGGTTATCCATTAATGCCTGCCCTGCTGCTTGTAACCCAGCAAACATCTGCTCTAACTTCTGCCCACCTGCAAAGGAATTGGCAAACCACTCATACAACAGCTTTAATGCTCCGACAATGGCAAGTAACACCAAACCAACCGGGTTGGCAAGTAGTGCCTTGAATGCAGTACCCAACCCCTGCGTTCCTTGTATTGCTCCACCCATGGCTGGGGATATGGCACCCACCTTTTCTTTGAGCAATCCAAATGCCCCTGCACTTTTGGATTGTTGCTGCTGATTTTCTTTTAAAATACTGTTATACTCCGTAGTGGCATTTTTTAGCTTTTCTTGAGCAGTCTTATACTCATCACTTCCGATTGCTGAATCTTTCCAAACTTTCTTTTGTTCAGCAATGACCTTGTTTAAGTCAGCCAACTTTTTTGCTGCCTCTCCGGTGTCTACCGATATTCTACCTTTTATTTCTACATCTGACATGTTAGTATATTGTATTGATGACTTTTAATAATTGCACCTTGCAGGTATCTTCTTTTGTTGCGTTGTAGTCCATGATCTTGTTCAACCTAAACAGCGAACCATCCACGTAAATAAGTTTAGAGAAATCAAGTTCCGCTATGTCCTTACGGGTTAACCTAAATGTACCCTCCAATAGTCTGCTATCCCTATCGGTTATTTCTGCCATGTAGGTTGAGTAATAAACATTGAATTGATTGATATTGAGCGCACCCGATGTAAGCACAAAGAATAGTTCTTTGGGTACACCAAAGCCAATATCATTGGTCGGGGCATCCGGATCGTCTAAATGCCCAGCGTACCCGTATGCAGTGTATGAACCCAACACGCTTGCACCATCCAACACGTTCCAACTTGTCACGCCTAGGATTTTCTTTGCCTGTAGTATTCGGATATTGAAATCCATATTCTCCTCACCCACCCCTGTAACCTCTCCGGTTCTTTTGAACACAGTTGAATATACTTTCTCCTCACCTACATAACCCACCAATGGTGTTGGACTGAATATCAACTCAACCTTTTGCACCTCTTTGGCAAACTCAAATTGACTGTCGAACTTGAATGAGTTGTACGTTTCATTGTACCGTTTTTTGTACAGGTCATTCCAATAGTCGGAATCATCCTTGTAGTTAAATTCAAAGTACCTGCTGTTTAACTCACTCATAGGTTTTATCCGCATCGGCTTTGAACGGTCTATCTTGTTAGTCCAATCTATCCGGTCAGCGTTAGCATAGAAATCTACAAAGGGTTCGATGTTGAGTAGTTTATCGTTTTCCTTATCATCGAACACATAAAGGTTGAACAGCTTTAAGATGCTGCTGAGGAAGTCTTTTTGCAGGATGTTCTTTGGAATCACATCGTTGATAGTAACATTGCCACCAATGCTGATGGGGTTTAATACAGGCACCAATGATTCAAACCCGATTGATGCGGTGTTCATTGTCAACTTGTATGTAGGATTTGCGAACTCAGATTGAATGTTAATCGTTACCACATCACTTGTGGTTACCGTTACCTGCTCGGTGTAGGATAAGCTAAAAGCTGATGTTCCGGTAGCAGGTAGTCTATCAATCCGCACATTAATACCGTCCACAATAAGGTAAATCAAAATATCTTCCGGGGTACACTCGTACTCACCTTCTAAGCTAACTGATATGTTTACCGCTGCACCCGTTGCACCCGTAAAGGTGAACACATTGAACCCTGCGTTGGCAGTAAATAACCCAGCGGTGTAGTTGTCGAACTTTGCAAGTCCAACATCTCTAGGGATGGTATCATCAATCACCACATACGGTGCAATTAAATTACCGCTGCCCAGGGTAGTTGTAAATGATTGCAGTTTCTTTTGGGTATGTGGAACAATCAACGATTTAAACCTTGATGTATTAAACAGCGCACAATCATAACTGTACCCTGCTGCTGCGAATATCTTGTCAATGTATTCCTTCACATACAATGCAGGTCTAAACGTACCGTATTGCCAATTCTTTTTTGCTGTGCTATATGTGCCGTAGTCCATTAATGGGTAGTAATACCCTGCCCCAGCGTTGGCAGTATTCCATGATCCCGATATTGCCCCCACTGTGTATGTGTGGTTGTAGGCACTGAAATCCAATGCCTCTAGTTTATTATTCCCCATCTTGGCAATGAACCCACCAAACACACCAAACATGGCCACCTCATATTCAACCACGTTTTTATCTACCGTTATTTCAAGTAACCTAAGTATTCCCTTGAATACCTGCGTGTTATCAGCGAACACTATAATGTCTGCACCTACCGCTGCATTGAAGTTGATACCGAAGTTTGGAACAGCAGGGTTGTACTGCGTTGAACGGCTAATCTGAAACACATTACCGAATAGTTCGTTATTGTTCTTTGTGCCAGGCAGCACCAATGTTTTACTGAAGGCAGTGTTCTTTGCCCCAAAGTCCTTCACATCATCAATGGCATAGGTTATCAGCGTACTGAATACCTCATTAATATCAACGGGTTGTTTCTCTATGAAAGCCTCTATCATCGGTATTGTGTGTTTATTTGACTGCCAAATTGAATATCTAATTGCAGGGTGTTTAACTTATCAACCACGTATTCTTTAAACTCATAGTTGTTGTTGCCGATAACAATAGGGTAAACCGTTCCAGCATCTTCAAGGTATGCCATCGGACTATTCACCACCTGTGACAGCCATTGCCATTCGGTATCTGTTAAAAGGTCTGTTTGGATGCGTAGCCTTTCGGTGAACTCCCCTGCAAACTGTGTCCGCTGCTCATGGAGTGCTGCTGTAGTTCCGAGGCTAACCACCCCCGAATTGCTCACCCTAAATTGTGGCTGTTGGTATTCTTTACGCTTGGTTTCAAATGATCGCTTCCTTACCTTGTTGAACAGCATTGATTCAAAGGCACCGTACTTGTTCAGAAAGTGCAGGTAGTAGTTGGTGTATAAACCATCGCATACGATGTTCACGTTGTACACTTGGGCATTGATACTTACCACATATGATTCAACAGAACTGCTCAACCCTATTGGTGCAATGTTTATCATCTGGCAGGTGTTGGCTGCTGATGGTGTTACCGCTGTGGTTGTGCCGTTGATAACCACGTTGTAAGGTGTGGTTGATGTAGCAAAGTATGGGATGAAATACTTGGTGCAGCTTCGGGTGAGGTTTATTGTTCTATCCCTAACCGTCAGCGGCTTATTGATAAGGGTAGCAATACCCGTCACCCCTTCATTCCTATCGTTGTAGTTGTTGTAGAATATCCGTGCGCTATCTGTTAGCACTACCGCCCCGGTTGCACCGTTGTAATCTTCACGCACTTTGATAACTACATCGGGTGTTCTGAATACTGCTGAACCTAATTGTTGAGCAACCACCCCTGCTGCTGGGAGATAAACGGGAACAACATAATTCCGGATGATGGCAGAGAAATCAAATATACCAAATGAACCCCCTGGTCTTGGGTAGGCTCTCTCTGTATAAACTTTCACCCCATCTACCCATACCTCACCCACATACTTGTAATCTAAAAAAGCAGGGTTGATACTATTGGCATCGTAAAAAACCCACACAAGTGGCCCGTTAACGCTGGCATAGGTTGGGGGTGTGCTGTTAGCTGTCATCTAGTTATTCGTTAAATTGTTTATAATGTCAATCTTCAAGGCTGCGCTGAACTCCTTTTTGATTATCTCATCCATTTGCTTTGTAGCATCCCTCCAAAAGTGCGTGGGAGCTATACCTTGCCTTTTAATCATGTAGGCTGCACCGATAGCTGCCTTTGTGCTTGCATCCGTTATTTTGGCTCTTTTACGCTCTCTATCACTTATCTGTACTTTCTTGGTTAATCTGCCAACCTTTTTTTCACGGCCTAGGTATTTCTTTAAACTTTCAACAAAGGCACTTTTACCCGTGAATGGTTCGCCACGTTTACGGGTTGACTTCTTGAACTTGAATTGTGAACCCCTGCTGTTTGCCCAACCGTCAACACCCTCATCTATGTAAGAGGCATACCTTAACGATTCTATCTCAACCGTGTAAACTGTACCCAATATCACCACATCGAGGGCAACAATACTCTTTGCCAAATCCCCACTACTATCTGCATCCTTTAAACGTAGCTGCTCGTTCAGCTTCTCAGTGTACACCGCTGCCACATACTCCATTGAATCGGCAATGGTGTCTAACTTTACCGCTTCAAAATCACTCTGCTCTGCCCCCAATAAATCAAGGAACCCCGATGTGGCAGCTTTGTTGGATGCTGATGTAATGGTTCTTTTTGGCATTTACAATGATGCTAGTAAGATGATTACAAAAGCAGTGGCCGCTACTGCAATAAATATCCACGGCATCAGTTTTTCTTGGGTCGTTTTCATATTATGACATTTTTAGTTTTTCGTATTGTGCCTTACTTTTCAGATATGCCATAGCGTTGAACGCTTGCATAACGGGTAAATCCATTGCAGCATCCAGCGTAATACCTTCATGCCTTGCCACCTCTGTTGCTGAGAATATCCAACCGTATTGGTCAATGAATGGGTGTACGGATTCTTTAACCACAGGCATATCGTTTTCATCCATCTCCGGCTCTTGCTCAAATAAACCTTTGTAGCTGAGTACCAACTTGTTCATACTATCGACAAACTCGGTTACTGCTGGTAAAACTTGGTTGAATGGTGCAGATTGAATCATCAGTACATCTTGGGCATGGTTGCCACGGACTTTGAGAATAGATGCAGCCACAAGGTCAAGCACCTGCACGCTGTCATTCTTCAGCCAATGTTGACATTCAATGAATTGCCCTAGGGTTATCTTGGTGGCATCGGTTTGGAAATGCCATCTAGGTTGCCACCATTTTGGGGTTGCTGTGAGCGCACGTTCAATCCTGCTAACGTAAACCATAAACGCCAATGAGGTCATACGGTTAACCTGGTCGTAGGTCTTACCGTATAGTGCGCAAATGATCCACCCCATACGCTCGATGGTATCGGGTGTGGTGTTATTAATCTCGTAAACTTTTTGGTATTGTGCCACCGTCATACCTATAGTGGCAATAAATGCAGATATTTTTCTACATCAGATAATATTCTCCCGTTGCCCCGATTAAAGTATTGGTGGCAATGTATCTCAACGGGTCAATAGTGTGGTTGAATGATTTGATTGGTTTGTTGGTGGACTTACCGGAGGCATCCGTCTCCCATCGGTAGTTCCTAAACTCCTTTACCATGTTGAGTGAGGAAGATAGCACCTGCAACTCATACCCCTGCAATAGGTCAATGCTCGTATTTATCCTATCCTTATACGCTCGTTGTGCGTTACCATACCCTAAACTATTGAGGTCGGCAATACTCTTGGGTTCTGCATCATCGCAATAGATTGGCACCTGCTTACTGATACCCAACTCATTCATCTTGGTTGCAATATCCACGTTTCTCATCCCCGTTTGAAATATCAATTCTTCTAGGTACAATGTTTTGTTTATCCGGTACATAGCCACCAAAGTGGTCGGGTCATTAGTGAACCCCCAATCTATCCCATATGCCAATAGTTCAGCCTCCAAAGGTATCTGCCCACATTGGGTGAACTGAAACACCGTACCCTGCAAGCTGCCAATCTCTCCATCTACATAAACCTTGCACCAATTTGCCCAATAGCTTGATTTGATATTCCCTGCCACGTTACCCATTGCTGGGTTGTGATAGGCTTTATCTAGCTTCATCATTAACTCATCCAGGATGGTTGATGGTAGTGCTTCGTTGTCGGTGTATTTCAGCAAAAGGAACTCCGCATCTTTATTGGGTAGTATCTCGGTGTGCGCCCAAAACTCTGATGTTGGGTTGAAGTCAATCCAAATATCTTCTGTTGTTCTACCTATCAGTGCATCGGCTATCTCATATTGAACGTATGGTGCCTCATTGATGAACAGCACATCACGTTTACCTGCTGCCTGTGCCTTACCTACTGAATCGAATGATTTGAACTCTACTTTGGTGTTCGTGCCAAATGTGTAGTGAAGATCACTTGCATTCCATCGGCTATCTACCCACCGCCCGGTATCTCTCATTATGTTTTTGAAATCTTTGATTGCACCACCTTTTAAAGCTGGGATTGTTTCTGCTACGATTGTGCAGGTCTTATTGGTGTTCTTTGCTGCGTAGTCAATGATGCAGGGGATGATGCCGTATGTTTTACCTGCCCACGTTCCGCCCTGGATAACTTTCTTCCTGCATTGGATTGCAAGTAGTTTATCTATGGCTGTGGTTCTCTGAAACATCTTTTGCTTTTTTCTCGAACAATGGCTGTTCAACCATGGTTGTAATCTTCGCCTTATCGGTAAACATTGCTAAATGCCTACCAAGTAACTCTAGTGCTTTATTTGCTCCGCTACTATCAAACTCCCAAATAGCTTTACCTTCTTCATCGGTCTTTTGCTCCATGCACTTATTTTCTGCATTCCATTCCATCACAGGTACTTTCTGCTGACACTTTGCCGTAATGTCTAATAGGTTTCTTACAACAAAATCTGCATCAACTAAGGTTCTTTTACTCCTTTCATCCATCAATTCCGTTACGCGGGCGCGAATCTTAACATTCCTCAATAGCCTACTAGCTATCGAATAAGCTGTTTTTGGAGAATAACCAGCACGGATTGCCGCATTGGTTGCATTTAAGTCAACAATGTACTCTTGACAAAATATTTCTTGTTTGTCAGTAGAAAGTTCTTCATCGTTACTCTGCACCTTCGCCATCTTCTTTCGGGAATTTTTCTTTTTTAATTACTGTTTTCTGATTGTCAAACACAAACTTTACAAGATCGTTGATGCATGATTGACACTCGTAAATAGTGAAATGCCTCTGAGAATCAATCTCTTTGGCTAACTTTTGGAACGCTTTTGCATCACTATCGGATAGGTGAACATCAATGCCACTCTTAACCCTTTCATACATGAAGTTCCTTGCTGTCAAAAATTCATTCATAGTTTTTGTTTTATTTCTTTTCGTGCCTCAGATATTGTCTGAAACACTGATGTTAATGGAATACCTGTTGCATCACTCACTGATTGGTAGGTGCCTAGTTCTGCATACATTTCAAGTAGTTTGAACTTGTACCAATGAATTGATGATGCTGCACATGCCACACTGCTTTCAATCTCAATCCTTTCCTTTTCTTCTTCTTCAAACCTTATCACCTCAAAGGTTGATTGGT
>Ga0247722_10000391_pt1 | contig 27519 bp, 19 predicted proteins | sample MSEWelMarce3H_FC_FD_189094 | JGI IMG/M metagenome (GOLD analysis project Ga0247722, IMG submission 189094) | Subsurface sediment microbial communities from gas well in West Virginia, United States - MSEEL Well Study Marcellus 3H_FC | ecosystem: Environmental > Terrestrial > Deep subsurface >... | reverse complement strand
GGGGAAACCTACGGTTTCCCCTAAAAGGATATAAAAATATTTTATGAATTATTTCATATAAGAAACAAATGAAACTTGAAACTTTTGAATACGACGGAACTGTTTACAACATCAAAATCGGGAGGTCCGCAATAGAGAACACCGAACTCGTAAAAAATGCCAGCAAATCTGATATATGGTTTCATTTATCAGATTCTCCTTCATGTCATGTGGTCTTAGAAACAAAGCTAAATCAGGTTCCACATAACGTCATTTCACGGTGTGCCCATCTCTGCAAAATGCACTCCAAGACGTTAGCAAAAAGCAAAGTCATTTACACACAAATTGAAAATGTGCAAATAACTAAAATACCCGGACAAGTTGTCACGACCCATTGCAAAACTATATAATTCCAATTAGTTTCTCAATAAAGGTTTCCGCGTTTTTCTCTCCAGCCATATAATAATTCATTATTTCAGCGGGCGAATACTTCCGGTCCGGAATCTGTTGTAGGATAACTGGATCAATGGATTCTCCAGTCAAATGCCGGTAAATTTCGCGAATGACGTTTCTAGATGCATTTGCCAATTCCAATGTAATATCAATTCTCCCAGGGCGTTTTAACGCCGGATCCAACTTTTCATAATGGTTGGAAGAGAGAATCAATATTCTCCCCGGCGTTTCGCGGATTCCGTCCCACAAGTTCAAAATATCGTCTAGAGTAATGGGGTCCTCAATTTTGATTTTGGGGACTTCACATACCTTGGTTTTCGGGTCCACACTAATTACAAGATCTTTCTCTGCATCTTTTTCTTTTTCTTTTTCTTTCTTATGTTCCCTGGAAAGGACAATGTCTCCGACGCAATCAATGTCTTCAAACACGATGATTTTCTTGTCAAATCCAACCGTTCCTCTTTCATTGGATCCATTGTATCGGTCTTCAAAAAAGATTTCATCCAGGTCGTGTTTGGTTTTCAATAACTTGAGAGAAATGATAATAATGTGTCTTCCCGTGTAATTCGCCAATGCCTTGATAAACGACGTTTTCCCGGTTCCGGGAGGGCCATGCATTCCGATTCCCAACGAATATGGAATGCCCTTCTCGTAATACCAGTGTTTGTTTTGAATGAAAAAATCAATCTTATCTAGAATGTTTTGTTTATTTTCAAAAAAAAGATTGTTGAATGTCCGCGTGCTCTCAAATCGTGTTTCTGACCACCTTTCGGAAATGTCGTCGTCGTATTTTACTTTTGACAGTGTGTATATGAAATGTTTGTTTTTGCGCGCATTCTCCAATTTTTTCATATGTTCCAACGTTATGTTTTCCACAAACATTTTGATTGACTCGGTGCTACTTTTGTACGAATACAGTTCAATGATAATATTGGACGTTTTGTTTCGCGTTTTGTTTTCTTCTTCCTCTTTGTTTGTGGATTCGTTTTCGGTGTACGTGTATGCATAGATTTCCAAATCTTTGCAAACCAGGAATTTATCTTTTTGGTTAACCATGTATATTTCGTCTTCCTTCTTGTTAAGCGTCTGCTCCTTGATGGAATGGATAGACGGATTTTTGTCAATTTCCGAAATAATGTATTCCCACAATGCTTTGAACCTTTTGCCAAAGACGCTGGTTTGTTTGAGTTCTGAGCTGTACGTATTCACTGCGCACGATATTTTCCCTTCGTATTCTACTGAGTTTTTCTTGTGCAGTTTGTGGAAAAAAAATTCAAAGTTCAATATTTTTTTGATCTCAATTTCTTCCAAATAAAAGCTGCCCTGTCTTACTACGTAATTTATGATAGACATCGCCAATGTTAAAAATATTATACTGAAGATGCCTCCATCGTCCGATTTAAGTTTGCCGTATAACACAGAATTGATTGCCATTTCTCCGTTCATTTATGAAGTATACATTTCATAATTTTATATACCTTGTAAATATATATGCGCGGATATAACTTTGCAATTGATGAATAATTACACCCTACAAAAAGAAAAAATGACACGATTTTCGTCTCATTTTTATATTTATGGGTGGTAAACACCGGAAAGAAAATTAAATTTGTTTCATTTTTCTTTCCGGTCGGGGTAAGTAATATACATAGTAGTGAATTATTTTGATTTTGCCTTAGGCATTGGTCGTGATTTTGCCTTAGGCATTGGTCGTGATTTTGATTTTATTGTCTTTGATTTTGTCTTCTGTTTTGAACGCGTCAATAAATCACTCATTTTCTTCAGTTGACCAATTGTAATTGAAGAAACATCCGCGGAATATTGATTTCTAATTTTATTACACGCACCATTTTTCATTTGATCTTTTAATTCTAAATCCGCGATACCGTACGCATAACTTGATAATATATCTTGAAAAGCACGCAATTCAATCAAAACCACATCATCCTTTAATTCTAGCCTTGCCGTCAAATTGTCAATTTCTTTATATTCCAACCAATCATTATTATTAGGGTCAACTGGGTCTTCAAAAAAATCAAAATAACTATTCAATGAAAATACCGGATTCCCATATTGTTTATGTTGTTTATCCAAAGTGTTTGTCATCAAAAACACACCTTTCCTAAGATTTTCACTTGATGAATCGCTAACCATTTTTTTTAACAAATCTGGTTGTAAAACAATGCTTTTTATTATATCAATGGCGGTTTTGTCATCCACATCAAATATTCTTTTTATTGCGTTTTTCAATTCAACATACAATATGTAATTGGAATGTCTACTGTTGATACCCAATTTGTTTTTCAAATATTTTGTTTTTTTACCCGATTTATTGAATTCAAAATAACGTTCAATCTTGTATAAAAACAAAAAAAGATAATTTTTGACAACATCAATATCAACGGAATCAATGATCAATCCGCTTGATTTCTGTAGTTTGTATATGTTCGTAGACGACTCATTGTATTTCTTAATCATTTCATCAATACACATTTTTACATTTTCAATGGTTTTAAAAATGGTTTTAATCTTTGCAGATAATTCTGGAATCGCATTTTGGTTGTCTGTAAATATCGTTTTTATCACCGTATATAGATTCTCTATTTTTGTAGAAAATGTCATTTGAATTCGTGTACACGTATCATAAATTGTAAATGGATAGTGAATAACGTGATTTTGTAAATAATATAAATTTGTATTTGGTTTATGGTAAAGGATTCGGTCTTCCGGTTCAATTATTAATTCATCTGAATAGGCATCTTTTTCAGTATTTGGGTCGTTCATAATAAAATTCCCGCGTATCGGAATTAAATCCGAAATATGAGCCATTAAATTGCGAATAACGTTTAAAAGCGTATCCACAATAACATTTGAACTTCGTTCTGGGTTGAAATATGTGAAAATCCACTCTACATTTGAGTGATCTTCGCAATCTCTGTACGTTTTAAACAGAAAATTTATTTTGTAATCAATATTTTGTTCGGTGTCACGAAACATATATAATTTATTTTTCTCTTCTCTATGGCCTTGGTCACTGTCATCATTTTCATATTGTTCTAAATAAAAACAATATTTTTTTAATTTATTTGAAAACGGGTCGGGTGAAATATCATTTGTTATACTGAATGATGCGTTTTCGTCAATATCGCCATATTTATCAAAAACATCCATCTCTACTAGTTCTTCTGAACGAACTAGCAAATCTTCGTCAACATCATCATAATCCATGGATAAAATCATTTCTTGTATTTCAGCAGCATCATGTGCCAATGTATCTGAATTAAAAAGCACATTCTCTCCATTTCCAGTTTTGGTGAGTTTCATTAAATTGGAACATTCAATTTCATAACCGATGCTTAAAATATGATATAATCCATTGGATTTTTGTATTCCGCCACCTCTTTTCCTAGTTTTATTATTCATTTGAATATATAATTTTAATATATTTTATTATTTACAATGTAAACAATAAAAAAACCTTTCATCGCGTGTGCAATTTTGATGGGGTAAGACAAATAAAATTTTAAAAAAATCAAATAAAAAATTATTTATAAGGAGGGATTTAAAGGGAACCATGGGTTCTCTTTATTTATAAGGAGGGATTTAAAGGGAACCATGGGTTCTCTTTATTTATAAGGAGGGATTTAAAGGGAACCATGGGTTCTCTTTATTTGTATGTTCGTTTAATGGCATACGGGTTCTGTTGCAAAACATTGTACATATCCGGAGTATTCCTCTCCATATTAACATTGGAATCTAGATTCTGCGACTTCTGTTGGTAAGTTCCAATAGAACCGGATGTGACGTACGGCATTTTGGGCATTGCTTCTCTGTTATTCACCATATCCAAATCTTTTGGTTTGCCCTGGTAATTGACTGAGTTGTTAAAGACATTGGTATTTGAGTTTCCGAATCGCCCCTTAATCGTTTCCGCCTTCAAGTTGCTGGGCTGGTATCCTAGCTCAGCGTCATAAACTCGCAAGGCCGGGTTCTTAGATGCACCCGCACCCGTATAGGATGTCGTCGTGGTATCTCTGTGCTGGGGCATCGCCTCCACTTTGGCCGCCATATATCCATTGTTGGTTTGTCCCCTGTTCACATTCCAATGATTAACCGAGTTCTCTGTGGTTTCACGCATGGTGTGAGAAGGTGCATCGTTCGGATTGTACAAATAGGATTGGGCGACAGCGGGCTTGGCGTCACCATATACGCGCATATTTCCGGTGGTGTTCTCTTTCCTGGAGGGTCGCATGATTTCAAGCAAAGGTGCAACAACCGCGCCAATACTGCTTCCGACTGCTCCAAAATAATCATCGTGGACATTGGAACTGCGGTTGTTCGCATACACTTGTTTGGATTTGAGTCCATAATCGCCTTCGTTGCCGAATCCGCGACCCACCGCGTTCGCCGCGCCAATCTGGGTCGGGCCGAGTTCAATGCGATGACTTGGGAGCACTTCGCCGGGCATTGCCTGCTGGGCGTGCATACTTTGCGCAACACCATTGTAATCTACGGTAGTTTCCGGTCGGACTACATGTCTCTCTACTGGGATGGCATTCAAAGTTGGTCCCTTGACTGCACCGGTGGTTGTGAAAAGGCGGTCCTGACCCCATTCAAATGCGGTCTCAGGACGGTTCTTCTGGAAAGCGCCCAAAATGCCTACATTTGTGATGCGACTTTTGGCGGGACCCTCGTGTCCCAATTGCATTGTCTCAGAGGCCTTTTGTTTATTGGAAGTTCTCAGTTCGTCTACACCTTTGGGCAGCCAGGATTCGCGCATTGCGGTGCCCGAATTGTATCCACCGGCGCCTTCGGTGCCGTAGCCGAGACCAAGACCAGGACCAACCTTGACTTCCTCAAACGGTTTTACGTTGGCCATTCGCATACTGGGATTGACGCGAGATTGGTAGAAATCGTTCATATTGGGAGCGCCATTGGCCCAGTGCATTTTTTCATTGGGGGAAAATAGGGGCGCCTGTTCTGACTTTACAATTGCTTGCGACCCAGTTCCTAAATAGTTATCCATTATGGCTTCGTTGGAATTGGGGTCAATCGCCGACCGGATTTTGCCTCCAAAAAACGGCATCATATTGTTGTGTTCAAAGTAGTTGGAGCCGACGCTGTCGCCACTTAACGATTTGTATTGGTTTGTATTGGCATTTACGCTCTCTTTTACTAAACTGCCCTTGGCATAAGGATTGAAGTATTTGTCGGTGTAAACGGAGGGGCCGTCGTATTTATTCATTGTGGCGAGCTTGGACGACAACTCTTGAGAAACCTGTTCATTGTAATTTGTATCGGGAACATTGGTGTTTGGCAAAAACCCCTCATTGACGGGTTTTGGTTCTTTTTTTTGATTTGATACAATGTACAAACTGCCTAATGCGACTAAAGGTATTGCTAATTCCATAATAAACTATATATTAGTAATCCCAAAAAAATAAGAGAACCTACGGTTCCCTTATGAACCCTCCCTTAAACGGGTATATTCAAAAAAATAAGAGAACCTACGGTTCCCTTATGAACCCTCCCTTAAACGGGTATATTCAAAAAAATAAGAGAACCTACGGTTCCCTTATGAACCCTCCCTTAAACGGGTATATTCAAAAAAGGGTATAATAAATTATTTGTTCCATTAAAATGGAATTTATAAAATGCAAGCAAAGTTAAAAACTTTGGTTTCATTAAAGTAGGGGGTTAAGGGCGAAAGCGAAGCAGAATCGTCAGTTTCCTTTATTTGGTTAATGGCATAAGGGAGGGGTCTAAGCCCGACGGGCTTAACCGTCGGTTCCCTTTAAAATGGTCTCTCTCTAAAATCCGCGTGTTCAAGTTATTGTGAAACGGTTTTTCCAACTGGTCTAAAGGATTCAACAAGGGTTGTTCCCACCGATTTTGTTCTATTTCTCTATATGTCCACGCTGGATTCGTCGCACGGGAATCATCTGTTATATAATTGGTTTCTCCATACGTGGTGGCCGACGATTTGGTTGCGTGTTTTTGATAGCAATTCACATCTGGCAAATCGCGGTTCAAAGGACGCGTTAATCCACGCAAATCGCTGTTGATATCCATCATATTTTCGCGAAAATTGGCACCCCATTTGGTGATGCGAAGATGCGGGTCCGCGTTAAAATCCATATTGTCGCCGGGTCCGGGAACATCCAAAGCGTATCTTCCTGCAAATGTGCTGATTGCATTGCGTTTCTCTATTCTATTTTCATCATTATTGTACCGACTGCAAGCCATAATATATTTTAATTGCATAAAAGAAAAGGGAAGATTCACAGACATAAGCGTCGCTGAATAACCGTAGGTTTCTTGTAAAAAGGTATAAACACATATTGCAGGTATGTTCATAGAGAAATGCCTAAACTGTGTTTGAACATGATTGTGAAAAACGAATCCAAAATCATCACACGTCTCTTTGATTCCATAGTTGATATCATTGACTGTTATTGCATTTGCGACACGGGAAGCACCGACCACACAGTCAATCTCATAGAACAATACTTTTCTGCGCACAATATTCCAGGATCTGTTATTGTAGAGCCATTTAAGAATTTTGAGTACAATCGGACATTTGCGCTGGATGCGTGCAAAGATGTCATGAATACCGGAAAGGTTTTGGCTGATTACATTTTGTTATTGGATGCGGATATGGTTTTGGTAAAGGGACCTGAGTTCAATTTGCAAACGTTTAAAAACCAGTTGGCAACTGCCGACGTCTTCCACTTATTCCAGGGGAGCGACCGATTTTCTTACAAAAACGTGCGAATTGTCAAGAACAATATGGGGATAAAATACTGGGGCGTAACTCACGAGGTCATTAGCACCCCCGACGGAACCGAGTATTCGCAGATAGAGAGAAGAACGCTTTTCATTGATGATATCGGAGATGGTGGCGCCAAAGCCGATAAGTTTGAGCGAGATATTCGTTTATTGACGCAAGGATTAGTAGAGAAGCCGAACAACGATAGATACACATTTTACTTGGCCAATAGTTATCGCGACAATGGAAACCGAGAGAAGGCGATAGAAATGTATAAAAAGCGAATTGAAATTGGCGGATGGTTTGACGAGGTATGGCACAGTTATTACAGTATTGGGCGATGCTACAATTGGTCAGGTCAGCCTCATTCGGCCATTGCATACTGGTTGTTAGCCTACGACTATTTCCCGAAGCGTCTGGAGAACATTTACGAGATAATCCATTATTATAGGAACGAGTCAAAGCATAAGTTAGCATACGAATTTTACAAGATTGCGCAAGAACAGTTGAAGGGCGTGGATAAGTCCAAGATTGATTATTTGTTTTTGCAGAATGACGTGTACGATTACAAGATTGACTACGAGTATAGTATAGTGGGATACTATTACAATCCGGAAAACATTGATTTAGCTGCGCTGAGTATGCGCGTGCTAACTGCAAAAAACATTGAGGATTCCATTTTGAAGAATGTGTTGTCCAATTACAAGTTTTATTGCAAACCGTTGGCCTTAACGAACAATTCGTTAAGCAATGAGTTTTTTACTACAGAGGAGGGATTCAATATTAGTACACCCTCGTTTTGCGTACACAATGGAGAGACTGTAATTAATCGCAGACACGTCAATTACTACATTGACGAGAATGGTGGATACATTAATAAAGAGCACATTACGACCAAGAATATGCTGTCGGTTGGTTCCAAAACCTTTGAATTAAAATACAACACAGAGTTGGACGGGCGATATGTGGGCTTGGAAGATATCCGTTTGTTTGAGCATGGAGGCAAGACCCATTTCACGGCCAATCGCGGGACCCAGGATGGAAAGATGCAAGTGGAATATGGAACGATTGATTATGAGAACCAGTGTACCCGCTCTTCGTTTTTGACAAAGACCGACGGATGTTCCAACATAGAGAAGAATTGGGTTTTATTTGCGGATTCCAATGATAAGATACGCGTCGTGTATGACTGGCGAACCACCTATGAAATCGGGTATGCAAATATGTTGCAGAATAAGAGAGACATGAAGTCGCCGAGATTCTTTGAAGTCCTCCGCGGATCCACCAATGGTATTCGTGTCGGTAATGAAACCTGGTTCATTGCCCACGCGGTGTCGTATGAAGAACGCAGATACTACTACCATATTTTGGTTGCATTGGATTTTGAAACGGGTGAGGTCAAACGTTGGACCAAGTTTTTCACATTGGAAGGAGAGAAGGTAGAATATGTTTTAGGGTTTGTCCAAACAGGTGAAGAAGATTTTATGATTGGGTATTCCAAGATGGACAAAGAGTGTTGTATAAAAAATGTTTCCAAATCGGATTTGGAGAAGCTATTCTAAAGGAAACCTACGGTTTCATTTTAAACCTTCCTCTATACCTCGCTTCGCTCGGAGGCTAATATTAAAGGAAGGGGTCATAGGGGAAACCATTGGTTTCCCTTAACTTTATAGGATTTTCGGTGCCATTCTGTAATCCCGTGCTCTTGAATCCCCTCAAAATGCGCCTTGGTCCCATAACCCATATTGGTATGCAACGAGTATTTCTCACCCAATTCCGGATGTTTTAAACACAACGCCTCCATATAAGTATCTCTCTCGTTTTTCGCTAAAATGGATGCAGCCGCGATGGACGAATACGTCCCGTCCCCTTTTTCCACTGTTTCGTGAGGCATTGTTATCAGCGACTCAGTCTCTTCATCAAATCTGGAATAGGGCCTGAAATAATTCCCATCCACCAACAACAAACCATTGCGAATATTTGTAGAAGCAATTTTCTTTAGATTTTCAGTAACACACTGGTGCATCCCTTTCATCACACAGTTCAAGATACCACTGCTGTCAATTTCATCCGCTTCGGCATAGTAGATATGCCACGCGATGGCTTTTGATTTTATGTAGTCAGCGAGTTCCACCATCTTTTTTCTAGATTTGATTTGTTTGCTGTCTTTCATCCAATCGTGATGGAACAAATCCACATCTTTAGGTAAAATCACACCGGCGACGTAAACCCGCCCAAACAAGGGTCCGCGACCCGCCTCATCAATACCAATCTCAAACTCGGTGTCTTCACTGTAGCAAGGTTTTAGTAAAGCCTTCGGTTTGGGCTCGGCCTTCAGTTTTATAACTTTTTCTTTTTTCTCTCTTTTCGCTTTTACTGGTGTAGTATTCGGTTTAGGTTCGGCCTTTGGTTCCATTAGATTCAATAGATATTTAGGTTTATTTGTTTTTGCAAAATATTGATTGCGGTTCTTATAAATCAATTTTAGGGGGGGGGGAACAGCTTTGCTTAATCCGATAGTTCAGCTTCGCTTAGGGGGTCCAGCTTCGCTTAGGGGGTCCAGCTTCGCTTAGTGTCGCTTCGCTTAGTGTCGCTTCGCTTAGGTGAGACATACACAATATAATTTATAAAAGGAGGAGTAAGCGAAGCGAAGGTTCTCTATTTTCTCGCGATACAATATATATTTACAATGTTAAGTGAAATCAAATTAAGTCCACTATTATTATTTTTTACACTATTAATCATATTGGTCATTGCCACGACGGTGAAACGGTGGGGACTTGTTTCCGAGGGATTCATCGGCTATCTCAAAGACGCCAATAGTTTCAGTTCTCAAACTGTACTTGCATATGATTCCGGAAACGCCATTATCAAACTGTACGATGACATTTTCTACGATAATAGGAACGGAAACGCTGTTATAATCACGGCGTCTCCCTATGTAAACACAGCCGACTCAACTGGCGCATCTGTTTCATCCATTGATGTAGTTCCAAGAAAAATGGACCCAATATACACTTACACGCGCGGTTCCGACAATGCCATTATGTCGCAACAATGTGAAGAAAGTAAAGTGGCAACCATTGAATCTTTAGAAACACAATGGTCAGTGAAGGGATTGCAAAGTACAAATCAATTGAATTATATCACCTGGGGCAATGACACTTATCTCTATGTAATGGATTTAGCAAATGCAACCATCTCTGGAAATACCGCATCAACCTCCGGAAACACTGCCGTTTCCGGAAACACCACTACCGTTGGTTCCTATAGACCTGCGATATCGGCATATTTCAATGGCACCATGAAACAATCCACCAACAGTTATACGACGTCGGACACAATTAATTTGAAACCGGAATTCACCTATACCGGTGATGGAAAAGACGACACAAATGTTGTTGTGGATTTTTACGACAAGGTGCAACCCGTTTACCAAGTCGTATCCAATGTTTGGTTTGATGCTAAGAACGGCAATTTACTAATAAAGACAAATGGCACCGGCGCCAAGTTGGATGTATATGCCAGAGGAAGCAAAACGTCCACTTATTCGTATACGGCTCAAGCAACCAGTGATACAACACCCGCCTCCCAAATTTCATTTAGCCAAACATCGGTTGCCCCCTATTTTATCCAAGATGCAACCAAAGACCATACCATTATGTATTGGGCGAATGGCGACAATACTATATTGATGGTATTCAGAAACATCTTGAATTCAAACGGAATGGTAAATGCGACTAAGTGTCGTCGTTTTATTCGTGACGGGCTTTACAATGCAACAACTCCGTCAACTGCAACGCCAAAAGCATCTGCTGCGCCTGCAGTTGATGTAAGTGGAAACAATGAATTATTGGATTCATTTGCGAGATGGTATATTTATTTCAATACCAATGCGGTTGGCTCCAACAATTCCAGCGACTACTTGTTGAAAACCCAGATTGTACCGCCGGTTTGCCCAGCGTGCCCGGGATGCAAAACCGAGGGTGTTTGTACAGATTGCGGAGGAAAAGGCGGTTCCGGAACCAAAACAACGGACACTTCATCGCTTGCGTTTGATACTAAAACCGTGGTTGGTGCGACCGGAAGTGCAGTGGCCAATACAGTAGATGCGACAGGAACTATCTTGGGAAAAACAGTAGATGCTGCAGGAAACGTTGCTGAAAAAACGGTGGATGTTGCTGGAAACGTGGTAGGAAAAACGGTGGATGTTGCTGGAAACGTCGTAGGAAAAACATTTGACGCGGCTGGAAACGTCGTAGGAAAAACATTTGACGCGGCCGGAAACGTATTGGGATCTGCGCTTGGATTAGACAGAATCGGATACCAACAATCGTATGGCGGACCAATTAATACAAGTAGTAGTGCAAACGCGTCAGGATATCCTTCAAATAGCACGGCATACAGACCGGGAAGTAATACGACAGGCGTCCCGAGTTTACCCAACAGCAAACCCAGTGACCCATATTCATACAATGGCGCATTGCAATCCAAAGGAGGAAATTTTATGGCGATAACCACCGATTTCAGTAAGTTCGGGCGTTAGTAGGAGAACCGTAGGTTAAGCCCGTCGGGCTTCGCCCTTTCCCCTATGACCCCTCCCTAAAAGAAACCTACGGTTTCTCTTTGACTCTTCCCTTTAAAATAAACCGATGGATAAGCATGTGCATTCTATGGATGCTATAAGGTGCGTCGCGTCTTTTCCCCTAAAAATTATTGTTAGTATGGGTTCATAAGGGAACGACGAGTTCTCTTATTATGCGTTCATACAAGAACAAAACTATATTTTTTTACTTTAATTAAAGATTACCCGTTAATTAAAATAATGAACCAAATTTTTTGCAGAGAACAAACCGAAAAAGAGATGTGTGACATACTCAACAATTTTGAGAAAAATCACACAAATGTGAATTTCAAGAAAGGGTTTTATATCTATGGTTCATCCGGTGTTGGAAAAACCACGTTCGTAATGAACATCTTGAAAAAAATGAACTATGATGTCATCCATTATGACGCAGGTGACGTAAGAAACAAAGCGCTGATTGAAAACATTGCCAGCAACAATATTTCTTCGTGCAATGTCTTGGATATGATGCACAAACGCGTGAAGAAAATTGCTATCGTGATGGACGAAATTGACGGAATGAACAGCGGCGACAAGGGGGGTCTCACTGCCCTGATCAAACTGATTCGCCAAAAAAAAACGAAAAAACAGCGATTGGAAAATATGACACTGAATCCGATTATTTGCATTGGCAACTACAATGTGGACAAGAAAATCAAAGAACTGATGAAGGTCTGCAACCTGTTTGAATTGAAAACGCCGACAACCCAACAAATAACGAGTCTGGTAAAAACTACTTTTCCCAAAATAGAGGAATTGAAAGTAAACATAATTGAAAAATACGTTTCTGGAGATTTGCGAAAATTGGAATTTATTAAAAAACTCTACAACAAAAACCCAGACCTAATAGACGCGGAGATTTTGCAAAAAATACTCAACATCAAAACCTTCAACGAAGACACCAATAAAATAACCAAATCACTGATTGCGCACCCGTACAAAATGGAAGATCACAATACATTGATGAACGAAACCGACCGAACCACAGTTGCATTGCTGTGGCACGAAAACATTGTAGATGCAATTCCGCAAAAATCGTTGCCGTTTTATTTGCGATTTTTAGACAATGTCTGCTATTCAGACTACATTGACCGCATTACGTTTCAGAACCAGATTTGGCACTTTAATGAGATGAGCAGTTTGATGAAAACGTTCAACAACAATCGGATTTTCCATTTAATCAAGGGAGAATCAAAAACACTTGATGAAGTCCGTTTTACCAAGGTTTTGACCAAGTATTCAACGGAATACAACAACATTGAGTTTATTTACGATTTATGTCAGAAGCTGGATTTGGACAAGAAGGATTTGATGTCTCTGTTCCAAGATTTGCGGATTTTTTATTCAAACAAGAAACTTGATGTTGTGAACGACGTGAATGTTTTGAATTCTGTAGAGAAGGTATTTGAAACGTATGATATCAATAAATTAGACATAAAAAGAATTTATCGGTATTTAGACAAAAATGTCAAGAAAGATGTCGTAGTTGAGGACTTTGAGGACGAGTAGGGAAACCTACGGTTTCCCCTACGACCCCTTCCCTTTGTTTTTGTGGTTGGTTATATTATTTTTGCAAAAAAATAATATAACAAATAATACACAAAATGGGGGTCATAGGGGTGCGGAGCCCCCTTATTGCATAGCCTCATTGTCACTGGAAGTATTGGATGACCAGTCCTGTTCGTCCTTTTCAAGGTCTTCTACCATTTTTTGAATCTTGACCTTGTTGTCTTCTTTAACAACTTGTTTGGCACGCATCAAATAATCTAAAATTACACGATTATTATTGCACTCTTGTTGGATTTTGTCCGCCTTATCATTCGCTTTTTCCGATTTTTTATGCAATGTTGTGCGACGCTTGGAATCGGTACCTTTATACTTACCTAAAGTTGTAGTGGCCTTGTAATACGCACGCGTGGCCTTTCTGTACTTTTTAGTACAGCTTTTAAGTTTTGTCATTGTCTTTTTCACGACGGGGTTTTCAGCAGGGGCTTTGGGCATTTTATACAATAGGATTATATAAAATGTCCTAAATCATAAGTGGATTTTCTTAAGGATTTTCTTAAGGATTTTTAAATCATTGACGCATCTAATTTGAACAATGGTTCCGATTTAGACAATGACTTATGTGACGCTTGGACTGACGATAAAGTCGCTCCATACACGGTATTCATTTCTTGCAACGTACCTGGCTTTTGTAAATTATCTTCTTTTGGTACTGATTTTTCAAGAAGAAGTTTCTGCAAATTTCGGTTTATGGTTTCAAGTTCCAGAATGCGTCTTTCATATGCTTGAAGTTGCTGACCCTGTTTTGCCAACATTTCTCCTTGTTTTGCGATAGTTTCTCCTTGTTTTGACAACAAGTCCGCAACTTGTGTCATTGACATCGGCACGGGTGTTTTTCCAGGCTCATTTAACATAATTTGTCCATTTTTTGCCATCTCTTCTTGCATCATTTTCTCGCGGTCTTTTTCAATTTGCGCAATCTGTTTCAAAACGTCGGGTTTCATTTTGGGATTTCCAGGTTCGTATTTTTCCAGAAGTGGGTCAATGTCTTCCACAAAAAACTTTTTAATGGTTGCCTCCTTTTCCAAACGAATGAAATCGGTTATTTTTTTGGACGATTCTTTCACATAATCGGGGTGTGGATTGTCCAACAATTTGCGCTTATCAAATGTGTTTTGTTCGTGCGAGAAACAAAGAATGGTTTTCATCGGATCCAATTGGACAAAAGGAATTGTATACCCTTTCAGAAATTCGCGTTCTTCTGCCACTGCCGCATGGTCTTGATATCTAGTTTGTTTCAAAAGTTCTGCGCGAAATGCAAATGTTCCAGCGGTTGCGTGGTTGGGTCCATAGGGCCCAAACTGAATCATTTTCTGAATGTGTTTGAAATAAATGTAGATTTCGCTGGACCCCGCACACAATGCTTGTTTGTTGTCCATCAATTTCTCAACCGCATGTGAGACACGTTCGGGTGGGTAATAGTCGTCATCGTCCATATATACAATAATGGTTCCGGTCGCTTTGCTGTGCATATAGTTGCGTTTCTCTCCAAGCGAAACCTTTTTGGGCATTTCAAAGTATTTGATTTGGGTAATTCCGGAACTTTCCACCAAATCGCGGATTCGGTCGGTTCCGTCGTCCACAATAATCCACTCCATTCGGTCCTTTGGATAAGTCTGGTTGCGAAAACACTCAAACATAGTTGGGATAAAAGGTCGGCGGTTAAATGTAGGCGTGCATATGCTGACAAGTGGGTAATATTTTTTTTTTAATTTCGTTTCATGCGGTTTGGCTCTCGGCATTATAAATATTATTTTAATCAAATTATATTTATATTGTTATTGGGGGTATTGTTTTTTAAGGTGCGTTAACGGTGGGTGCGTTAACGGTTGCGTTAACGTTTGTAACAGCATCATCTTTTTTTTCAAAAATCTTGGAAAGTGATGTAATACTGGTGTTCACATTATTTATTATCTCTTGTTGTAAAACGTAAATTTTTGGATTTTCTTCCAACATAATTTTAATTAATGCAAGACTGAAAAAACTAATTAATCCAATTCCGGTCCATTTGTACATTGGCGAATAAATGTTCAAAATGGACGGGACCGATTTGATTAATCCAAAAAACATAATCAAAAACGGTAAATTGTTGAAAAATAGTCGGGAAACCCACTCTACCTTACTACGAACCCATTCAAATCCTTCGGGTTCTTCTTTGATTTCGGTGAATACGTGGTTTGCATTCATTATCGCGTGAATTCGCCGAAAGATATCAAGAAAAGACCCTTCTCTCACACCATTGTATAAATTGGATTCGTCAATTGGGTCACTGTTGAATTTCAAATAATACGGGATACCAAACAAAGAGTAAAATTTGAAGTAGAGGAAAAACAAAGTAGAGGAAAAAGCAACAGTTGGACCATATACAATTGCAACGCGAATCAATATAATAATTAAATAACTGAGCGGATGTGCAATTTTGAACTCAGTCATTGATGCCTTGAATGAATCGCTCGGGTCAACGGTACTCTTATTACTCGGGTCCAATTCATTCATAGCCTTATTCGCATAGCCCGATGTAAAACTTGAAATTATACCTTCAATCACATAAAAAACAAAAAGCAGAGTTATATAGATATTGGTGTTTTTAGGGTCGTACAACAGTTCCCAGATATTTAATTTACCAGTTTCAGCAAAAGTTTTTACATACTGAAAAACACGCATAACCAATGAAATGATTGATTCAACGGCATAATGAGAAATAAATAAAATAAGAATAAAAATGGAGCGTTCTTTGAAAAAACTGCCTTTCATAGTTTTCACTAAATCGGGTATTTTTATAGAAATCGTAGAATCAAAGAATTTTACAATTTTGTAGAAGTATTCGCTGAAAAAATACATATAATTCACGACGTCAAACTTTTCGTAAAACTTGATTCTTTTTGAAAACCCCTCAGTCAAATTGAAATACCAATTATAACTTACATAGAGTGTGATAAAGAGAGAAAACAAAGAAACCATAATTGATTGTATTAGTGCATCGTCGCGTTTAATGTCAGCGTCTGTTAGAACCCTTTCATTCTTATTTTTTACTTTTGTGGAATACATTCCTTTGAAAATTTCATCGTCAGGGGTTCCAATTGGGTTGATATTATCATCTTGGTCACCAATGGGGTTTAATTCTTCGTTTGGTTCAAATGCTTCTTGTAAATTTCGCGAATCCACCACTTCCCTGTCAAAAATGGATTTTAAAGGGTTTGCTTTCAAAAATTGTTCAAGTGGATTTTTATCCGTATCCAGCCCGTTATCAAACCCTTCTTTTATACTAAAGTTTTCTTCTTTAAATTTCTCTTTATTAATCCAAGTGGTCATTCACTATATATATACTAAAGGAAACCTACGGATACAGCCTTACGGGCTTCCGCCTTTTGAACCTTCAAGGAGAACTACGTTCCGCTTCGCTTACCCCCTTTAACCCCTCCTTTTAAGGAAGGGTTAAGCGAAGCGGAACGTAGTTCCCTTAAAAATATCATACTAAGGGAAGGGGTTGTAGGGGAAACCGTAGGTTTCCCTACTTGGCATACAAAAGTCCACAATACCCACCCACGAATGACAACACGTTGTATCTCTCTTCAAACAATTTCATATTGTAGTTGTATTCATAGAGACGCCATGTCGGTGCATTGGTGGCAATAACAACTCCCTCTCCATTGCACGTGATTTGATAATCGTAATTTTGCAAATCAAACTGCGGAACAAATGTGTTAATTTCAATCTCTACGGTTTTGAATTTTGACATATTGATTGCGCCCGTTGGCTGATATTCTTTTGGGTCCGTATTCAAGCAGAAATTATAGCAATAGAGTCCATTGTTGGAGAACCCTGCCGTGCGCGTATACTTTTCAACATATTCAAACACTTCGCGAGTCAAAAGGTTTTCTCTGTATTCGCCATTGAAAAGAATCCCCATTGTTTCCAAAATCTCTTTCCGATTCTCAACCGTAAAATCACCAGTAATAAAGTAACCCGTGTTTTTTCCATCGGGGTTTACCAAAGGTCCGATTAATCGGGTATCGTCTTCAGCGTAATGAATTTCCGGATTTGTTCCTGCGATTGGTGCGTTCTGAATATCTCCAGGAATTGTCCGATAAGGCCAATTTGTATAGTTGCTCCATTCGTTTCGCATATATACATCGTTTCTTTGCATATACCACATCCAATTTGCGACCATTCCATTGGATAATACTTTGATTTTCTTGGAACCCGTCACATTTTCATAGTTGTACTCAATTACGTCTTTCACCAAATAGACTTGGTTCTCCGCCGTGAAAGTTTTGGTTTCTTCCTTAGATAAAAAACAATAAGTGGCTAAAACGTGGATGTCCGCATTCCAACCATTGATAACGCTTGGATATTTATCCTTGGTAATTATTTCGGAGGGAGGTGTTTGCAAGAACCGGTAAAGCTGGAACCGGTCCTGTGTGAAATCGGGGCGGACATACGGGTAATTGTTCACGGCATCAAACACATCACGCACTTGGAAAAGTTCCTCAATGGGTCTCAGCGTCACGTTGATATACAATTCATTGTATTGCAGTGAAGCCATCGGAAAAGCGCATTTGCTGTCAAGAGTAAACCAAGCATTGATTGGAATATAGATAGTCTTTCCTCGGATTGAAGGTTCCGCGCCCAAAATGTTGCCTGTATAAAAAGCGGACGGGTACGAATTTGCACGTCCGTAAGCATTGGCAGGGTCATTAATCTCTGGCACATTTCCGGACATTTGATTGAAAAGCCCCTTCTTGGACTCGTTGAAATCGCGTTCCACCATTGCCGCTAAATAATCACCCGAGTATTTCTGCAAAGTGAAATTTCCACACTTGATTTCAATCTCCTTGATAATATGTGTACCAATGTCTTTAATCCAGCGAAAATCGTAGGATCCCCATTTGTTGTTCGTCTCTGCGCAAGGATGATAAATGGGGCTCCAAATATGAGGCAATGTAATGACAATGTATGTGTCCATTAGCAACTCGGCGTATCTGGGCATTTTGAAAGAAAAAGTGGATGCTTCCGATGTCCGCAAATCGCGGAGACCGTCGTAATCAATTCGGAATTTTTGAAGACCAAAATTTGTTATTTTTTTGTAGGTTGCTCGGAATAAAGTTTTCTGACTGTCGCCGCCTTGAATAATTGTGTTATTTGCTCCTTCGGCAACAAGATTTAGTAATCCACCGGCCATTGTATATTATATAATACAACTGTGGATTTAAATTTGTTTGTGTGCTATTAATTATAAGGGAACTACGTTCCGCTTCGCTTACCCCCTTTAACCCCTCCTTTAAAATAAGGCAATTCAAATATGTTTTTTAAGGGAAGCGTCAAAGATGTGAGCGCCTACGAATTCAAGTACCAGAAGGGCTTGACCGTATGTTTCTTTTAAAGGAGGGGTAAGCGAAGCGGAACGTAGTTCTCCTTGAGGGTTCATAAGGGGTAAGCGAAGCGAAATCCGTAGGTTCTCTTATTTTATTTTCCGCATAATAAATATAGAATGCATTTGGTCAAAAAATTTTTGATTTTAGTAATTATATTGTTTGCATTCCTCATAATTCACAATTTATTAAAGTCGCGACAAACGATAAAGATAAATTATGCCAAAGAAAAACAAGAATTGAAAGAAGGATTTGAATCTCCAGGAATCACAATCAGTTCTCCTCCCGAAAAACATCTTTCACTACCAATTCGCGAGTTTATTGTGAAATCGTCATATAACAGTGCAATTAACGAATCCAACATTGCCGACAAGGCGCAAATCCAGAATGTATTGGCAAGAGGATGCCGTCTTATAGATTTTGAAATTTATACGCGAAACGACATTGAGTATGTGTCATATTCCGAAGACAAACAATACCAAAGTATGGACACTGAAAATCAAAGCGAGAATCGGTTATCATTGGTAAATGCATTTACAACAGCAATTGGATATGCTTTCACTGAACCGGCCCCTTCGCCAAATGACCCATTGTTTGTATTGTTGCGAATCAAAAACAATAGCACCGAGACATATTCACGCATCGCAAAACACATTGACTCCGTATTTAAAAACAAATTATACAAAGGCGAGGTGAATGGAGCAACGATGTTGAAAAACATAATGGGGAAAGTGGTTATTATACTGGATGTAACAAGCTCACCAGATTATAAAAAATTAATCAAATGTCCATCCAATTCCTGCTTCAAATTATCCGATTATGTGAATATGGAGGCTGGTAATATCAGTTTCCCAAAATACACATATGCGGATTTAGACACACTTCCCAAAAGCTCTATTATGACAAACCAGAAAGGAACAAAGACCGACAATAAACGATTTATGATAATCACGCCTACCCAAATTGAGCAACTTAATCTGCCCAACCCGGTAGAAATAATGTCAAAGTTGCACCCCCAGTTCTTGTTATACAAATTTTACAAAAATAGCGACGAACTGACTGCTTACGAAAATATATTTAACAGTGGCCAAGCATCGTTTGTTCCAGCGTCTGTGGTTATTTTGAAAGAAAGAGAGGGGAATTCCGCTAGGTAAAGGAAACCGTAGGTTTCCTTTTGAACCTTCCCTTTAAAGGAGGGGTTTCATAATGTGTAAGAGAGACAACGGCTCAGGCACGCACAAGGCCCGTCCTTGGATTTTTGCTTCTCAGAATACATTGGTTTCCTTTAAAGGAGGGTTCATAAGGGAACCTTGGTTCCCTTAAAAGGCATAATCTTGTTTAACCTTGGTTCCATTAAAAAGGAAGGTTCAAAAGGAAACCGTAGGTTTCCTTTATTTTTATATATGCGTTTTATATAATGAGCAAATACGACAACCCATTATGTAACAACAAGATGAGTTTCGAAGAATGTGAGTTGGCAATTTTGAGACAAGCCGTGGACGAAAGTGAAACCATACGTGCAAAAAAGACGGTGATGAACGACGATGTGCAAAAAATTATCAAAATTTTAGAAACATTTTTGGAGAAAAAACCGTTGATTTGTTATGGAGGCACCGCCATCAACAATATTTTGCCAAAACAGGACCAGTTTTACAACCGAGAAATTGAAATTCCCGACTACGATTTCTATTCTAAAACCGCTTTGAACGATGCGATTGAATTGGCGAACATTTACGCCGATGCGGGATACAAAGAAGTTGAGGCAAAATCCGGCGTCCACCACGGAACGTACAAGGTTTTTGTGAATTTTATTGCAGTTGCCGACATTACACATTTGCACCAGGATATATTTGACGCTTTGTACAAGGATGCAATCAAGGTTGCGGGAATCAAGTATGCCCCCGCCAATTTTCTGCGTATGAATATGTATTTAGAGCTGTCCAGACCGATGGGCGACGTGACTCGTTGGGAAAAGGTTTTTAAGAGGCTCTCGCTGTTGAACAAGCACTATCCCGTAAATCCTTCTACAAACTGCAACCAGGTAGAGTTTCAGAAAAAAATGGAGGAAGAAACCATTCAGTCTATAATTAGCAAAGACAATGCAAGTGGAAAAGGTTTATCATCAAAAGATGTAGAAGAAGACATCCACATCATTATTCGCGACAGTTTGATGTCACTGGGTGCAATTTTTATCGGAGGGTATGCGTGCTCTCTCTATTCCAAGTATATGCCTGAGAACGAGAAGCGCAAAGTAGAGAAAACCGCGGACTTTGATGTAATTGCCGAGGACATTGACAAATGCGCCATCATTGTGAAGGAACAACTGGAAACCAAAGTAAAAGATAAAATTGTATTGGTAGAACATGCAGAAATCAATGAAATCATTCCGCGAAACATTGAAATCAAGATTGGCGAAGATTCGGTTGCCTTCATTTATGAACCAATTGCGTGCCACAGCTACAATAAAATCAAGGTTGATGCCAAGGAAATTAATGTTGCAACAATTGATACGCTGTTGTCGTTTTATCTGGCGTTTCTCTATTCAAAGAAGGAGTATTATAAAAATAAAGACAAGATTTTGTGCATGGCAATGTTTCTCTTTGATGTCCAGCAGAGAAACCGACTAAGCCAAGAAGGGTTGTTGAAACGTTTCTCTGTTGAATGCTATGGAAAACAGAAAATGTTGGAAGACATTCGCACACAAAAAGCGGAAAAATTCAAGGAATTAATGGGGAAAAAAGGCACCCCCGAATATGATGAGTGGTTTTTGAAATACAATCCGAACGATGAACGCAAAAAGACAAAAACGCGTCATTTGGAAAAGGTGAAACCGGAAATTATCTTGTCGCCAGATGCAATCCGAGAGAAGAAGATGAAGCATAAAAAAACCGTGAATAAGAATTTTAAAAAAATTAAAAAACGAAGGTCGTACAAGAAACCAAAAACGTTTAAGAAATTTATCTTTTAAATAAGAGAACTCGTCGTTCCCTTATGAACCCATACTAAAATGGGAAGGGATAAGCAAAGCAAAAAAGCCTAAACTTGTTGAACCCCTTGGTTCCCTTAAAAGGAAGGGGTCATATAGCCGTCAGGCTACGCCTTTAAGGAAACCGTAGGTTTCCCCTAATTTTGGTGTAAATTTTCTGCATATAAAAAATCGTTTTTGTATGTTCGCTATCTGAGAGACACCTGTAATGGTAGATTCCCTTGAAATCGTTCTCCAAAATATTCAGAATATCCGGGTCGTCTGTATACGCAAAATTGACTCTTGGAATAAATGTCATATTAACATATTTCTGCATAATTTTCCCCACCGCAACATCATCAAATAGTGTTGTGTCGCTGAGCATTTCATCAAAATGGTTCAAGAATATATTACATGAGGATCTGGACAAAACATATCCGGATCCCGATGCGAACTGGTATTGGTCAAACGCATTCTCCAATCTTCCGCCATATTCTGTTGGATTGTTTTCCAGATATTCAAGCATTGTGTCAAAATCAAAGAGAGACGAGAGATTGGTTCGGTAAAAATAATCAAATTCGGTTGTTTCGCAAAAGTACTCAATGGCCCCGCGCGTTTTTTCTAAAATGCCCGGGATAACGGTTTCTACGCCGTATTGGTAAAGCGTTGCAGTCTGTTCATCCATATAATATTTTTGGTTGTCTGGGAACAGAGAAACGTCGTCTGAATATTTCAAAAAATAAACATATACATTGGGTTCTCTGCATTTCCGGTAGAGATTCCAGATTTCGCGCATTTGGTCATAAATTGAGTTGGACCCACCGTCTAATACTGTCATAATTACTTTTAAAGGAAACCTACGGATACAGCCCTTCGGGCTTCCGCCTTTTTTTGCTTTGCTTATACCTTCCCTTTTCATTAAATCTGTTGTTCCATTCATTAAATCTGTTGTTCCCTCCATTGTATATTTTTCGCAAATATATAATGATATAATTTCAAACTCATGAATAAATAAAATGTCCTTTTTTATTTATTCATGAGTGAGATACATGTAAAGATTAAAAACTAGGATGCCCTATTTTTAATCTTTACGTGTAAAAACTCATTTCTTATTCTTTTTATTTTTTTTTTTATTTATGGATGATTTTGATTCACTTTCTTCATCTTCGTCTTCCTTACCTAAATCTTCAAATGCAATTCCCCAGTTCATATCGGTTAAAGGATTTGCTCCAGATGGGTCTTTAGGTTCAGAACCAGATGGTTCAGAACCAGATGCTTCAGAACCAGATGCTTCATAATGAACTGGATGCGTAATAATTAGTGGATTCGCTGTCCATTGCGAAACTGTCTGGTCTCCATTTGCCTCGTCTCCATTTGCCTCGTCTTCATCTATATCCAACTGGGTTTCATGAAACTGGATATCTTCATCAATATCGTCTTGCAACGCCTTTATTTTTTCCAACAATTTATTAAAATATTTATTCTGGGTGCTTTGAAAGAAATCGCAGTAATTGACGTACAGTTCAATCTGGTCTCTCAAAATATTGTTGTCATACTCCAGCGTGTTTATAAAATTGGCAATTCGTATTCCGCTTTTGGACTTGACCTTGTATTTATTGACGGTGATTTCACTTTCTCTCAACTTGCAAATCAAACACGTTATCAATTCCACCGCATTGTCGTGCACCAAATTAATATCTTCAATTTTGTACTCACAATAAGGGTCCAAATCATTATACACAGGGTGTACAGACGCAGTCGGAATATCAATCTTGTAGTCATCAAACATCTTTTGCAGTAAGCCATACAAACTGGAATAGTCGCAAAACGCGCGATTGGTGATAAGGAGAAAGTTTCTCTGCAAATTGTCAAGTTCAAAATTCATTGCCTTGTACTGAAAATGGAACGACTCCAGGCAAATAAGAAAAATCTTTTTGGAATCGTTTGTCTTGATTAGGTCGGCGTGGATTTCTTTCAACTCGCCGAGTTTTTTCTTGATGGCTGTTTTTATCCCTGCGATTTTGTCAACAATATTTTTCACATTTTCAAAATCATTTTTCAACCGAAACATATTATCTTCCATCTTATTTGTAATATAATTATATTTTTATCCAATTTGGCGGAAACATTGCGTCCGTGTTTTCGCAAATAAGGGGTCCGAACCAGGTCGTAGGGTAGCACACAATTTTGTCCGATTTTTGATTCAGGTAGGCACCCCACCAACTGAAACTACTATTCGCAATGATGTTGTGTTTACAACAACTCATAGCAAGCATCTCTTCCCAATCGGTGTCTTCTAAATGTCGTTCAAAAACAATTTTGTCGCTAAATTCGGTTTTTAATATGGCTATGTCTTTCTCTACACTTTCAAGGTCTTCTTCTTCGCAAAAATAGTAGACGGTGGTCGTTCCTTCGTCTGTTGTTCCTTCGTCTGTCGTTCCTTCGTCTAAAACCAATATATAATTGAGCGCATTTGCATAATAATCCATCTCCATAATGGGGTGGCAGTCTTCCAACCCTTTGTAATCACCCCTCCGAAAATGGAGAGAAATACTATTTTTATGAATTTTTTTATCATTTTGATGTTTCTCTACATCCATCATTTTCAAAATGGTTTTAGAATGGTCGTCAAAGAAAAGATAACTTTGAAAATAACCATTGAGCATGATGTTTTCATTTGGCAAAGGTTCTCGCAATTTAACGAATCCGTGAGCGCCTTGGTCAATCCGTGTTGCTTCAGGAATGTTGGTCGTGGTGTGGTCAATAATAGAGGACAAAAAAGTGTGCCAATATGTCTTGCGTTTACCCAGATTCGGCGTATATTCAAAGAGAAATTCAATGTTATGCCGAAGTGAATACGCAATGGTTGCAAAAATCTGAAACAATTGGTTACCGAGACCGCCGTATAATTTGCAACTAACAAACTGCGACATTATATGATTTTTATAATTATTTATTTTTACATTGTTTAGTCAGAATTGAGTTTATTTTTCTCTCATATATTATAAATAATGGCTGAAAAACCAAAAAATGCCGAAAAACCAAAAAATGCCGAAAAACCAAGACCGGAAGAACCCACTGCGGACGAATCCGAAAAGAAAGAGCCAGAAATCAAAGTTGAGTGGTCTCCCGAGAACGAGAAGATCTTGGTGGAATGGTGCGACATTGCAAAATGCTATAAATGGTTGCACACACGTTCGCACCAGAATTATTCTAAGAAACATGCGTGGTTCACGATTCCCGCAATCATTATGTCTACCATTTCTGGAACCGCATCTTTTGCCCAAGGCAGTTTGCCGGTATCAATGCAACCTTATGCACCGATGGTGATCGGTTCCGTGAATATTTTCATCGGTATCTTGACCACCATTCAACAGTATTTGAAAATCTCCGAATACAACGAGTCGCACCGCGTCTCTGCGATTGCGTGGGACAAATTCGCGAGAAACATTCGCATAGAGTTGGCAAAACACCCCGACGAGCGTTCATCGGACGCGGGCCATTTCTTGAAAACTAACCGCGACGAGTTTGACCGATTGATGGAGACGAGTCCTTCCATCCAGATTCCGATTGTGGATGAATTTATTAAAACCTTTTCAGGAGAAGAAGTGCAAAAATGGTACGATTGCTGTTCCAAGAAGAAACAGGAACAAAATACCAAGAAAGAGTTGGAGTTCAAGAAGAAAGCGGAAATGTTTGAGAAACTGAAGAAACCGGACGTCTGCAATATCATTGGAACGGCCGATGACGATCGCCATCCCTGGTACAAGGACCCGAACGCGACAAGGAAGAAGGACGACGTTTTTTATTCAGTGGTTTCACAGAAAATAACCCAGATGCAAGAAGATATGTTGAAGAAACAAGAGGAAATCAAAAATGATTATGAAGAAAAGATTCAGATAGACAAAGAGACGAGAGAACGTGAAGAACAAGAGAAAAAACGCAAACTAGAAATCCAGCAAAAGTTTATGAATGGCACGGTGGCGATTGCCAATAAAATGAAGGAGCAAACCCGGCAAATTGAAGAGTATGTACGCCTGTTTTCGTCAAATCACGGACGCAGACCATTGAACGAGGAGATACACGATGCATTTAAAACTAAAATGGACGACGATTTTTTGACAAATTTTTTGGCAAAATACGGGTATGACGCCATCAATTTAGAAATTGACGAAGAATATGACAGTATGGTGTAAAAAATTTGCAAAATTGAAAAAAACCCATATTATATTTTGTAAATTACAAATATAATAAACTATTTACTTGAACAAAATGGAAAACACGCAAGACAGTTGGATAGACGTTGAGGGAACTTTGAAAAATTTGAATAATTACGGATTCACAAATTTGGATTGCATCGGCGAGGAGTTGGACAACTCAATCAGTGCAGGAGCGACCTTAATTGGATTTACAGTAAATGCATTAACTAACGAAGTCATCTTCACTGACAATGGAAAGGGAATGACAGAAGACGGGTTGGTTGCAGCCAACGTTTTCAATAAAAGGACAGTTTCCACAAATGCAAAGCACGGACGATTTGGCGCAGGGGCAAAGTTTTACAACTCAAAGATTTCGGGAGGAAATGGTCTCGTTCTGCAAGTATCAAAGACCCTTGATAGTCCAAGAATTAATCAAATTGCTTTTGACTACGATAAATTTATCCAGAAGAACAACATTACGTTATTTGCACACCAGGCAACATCGGACACGGAGAAATTATGGGCTAGGTCGGCAATTGCACCGGATAAATCGGGAACTTTAAAACACATTTCTGGAACACCAGCGGTCATGAATGAATTGCGCGAAATGATTGAATCCAAAGATATATCCAACAGTTTGGCTTATCGCATCGGGTGCAATTATTGCAAAGAAATAATTGAAAAGGAAATTCTTATTGTTATCAAACTGGTTAGTGAAAAGGGAGACCAAGTTCAGCGAGTTATCCCATTAGACCCAATGTGCTGGAACCAAATTGATGCAAAACACAAGTTGGAAACCCGAATTCAAGTATATCAAAATACGAAAACAAACACATTGGTTGGGGTGTTTAATTATGGCAACAAATCAATTTATCGCGAAAAAAATGTGAAAACCAAGAGATACAACGCGACCCAGTTTGAAAACGGTGGGTTAGAATTCAATTTGGTTGGTGACATTACAGTCCAAAGTAGTTATAGTGGAAATTGGGAAAATCTACAGAGAGCAGATGTAGAGAAATTGGGTTGTGTTGTAAATACCGGAGCTGGAATTCAGAATTTTCGGAAAAATACAGGTGGTAAATATATTGAACGAAACTATAAAAAAATAGCAAGATTTGAGGTTTTGAAACCAACCAGTGGCGATACTTGGCGATATCAGTATACTGAAAATGTTAGACATAATATTGTGTTTTCGGCATCTTTAGAAATGGACGAAATATTTGGAGTTGGAGTTAACAAAAATGATATTCGTGAAGAAACAATCAACAAACAAATTTGGGAAGACACTGTTGGATTTGTATGCGAAATGCTTCCGAAGAATTTGTGCAAAATGTATGAACCGAAGCCGAACCCTAGTCCTCCACGACCAAACCCTAGCCCAACCCCTAGTCCAACCCCTAGTCCTAATCCGCCGAACCCTAGTCCAAATCCTACTCCAAATCCGCCAAATCCTAGTCCCAATCCACCAAATCCTAGTCCCAATCCACCAAATCCTAGTCCCAATCCACCAAATCCTAGTCCCAATCCACCAAATCCTAGTCCCAATCCACCAAATCCTAGTCCCAATCCACCAAATCCTAGTCCCAATCCAC
>Ga0247722_10000390_pt1 | contig 27564 bp, 24 predicted proteins | sample MSEWelMarce3H_FC_FD_189094 | JGI IMG/M metagenome (GOLD analysis project Ga0247722, IMG submission 189094) | Subsurface sediment microbial communities from gas well in West Virginia, United States - MSEEL Well Study Marcellus 3H_FC | ecosystem: Environmental > Terrestrial > Deep subsurface >... | reverse complement strand
TTGAAGATTTGGAAACTTTCAAAAAATGAAATTTCTGTATATGTAAATCAGTTCAAGGTTGCATTCGTAATATTATTTGGCGCATTGATCACATTGTTATTTAAAGCATTCAAATGAAAAATATATCAAAATATATAACCTACTTAGAGGCAACTACAAGCCAGACTGCAATACGCAAGGGAATAGTAAATACTCCAGGAGATAAGGAACTTATAAATATGCAACTAGTCGCTACAGAAGTTTTTGATGTTGTAAGAGAGTATTTTGATATACCACTCAGGGTGTCTAGTTTTTACAGAAGTTTGCTTTTAAATAATTCTGTTGGAGGATCTAAAACATCTCAACATGTTAAAGGTCAAGCTATTGACATACAGGCAACTGGAGATATTTCTAATAAAATGATATTTGAATATATAAAAGATAAGTTAGATTTTGATCAGTTAATTTGGGAGTATGGAACAAATAAGAATCCAGCATGGGTTCATGTATCCTATGTATCTAAGGAGAAGAATAGAAAACAAATACTATACATAAAATGAGATACTTACTAATATTATTACTACTACTAACTTCCTGTGGTACAAGAAGGGTAAATAAATCTACAGAGGAGACTAAGCAGGACAAGGTTGAGGTTATACAAAATAATATTCAGGTTAAGGAGAATGTATCTGTAAAAGTTATAGATAGCACCGATGAAATTTCTATCGAACCAATCGACAGTATAAAGCCGATGGTAATAGACGGTAAGAGCTATTTAAACGTCAAAATTAAGCATAAAAAAAGAAAAGTCAACACAAGTATCGTATTAGATAAAACAACGTCTGATACAAGCAAAAAAAAGACTGTTGAAAAAATAGAGGTCGTAAAGGATGACAAGGTTATTGAACGTAAGACTTCATTAGTTACACAGTTATGGTGGTTATGGTTACTTATATTATTGTTTATACTATATAAATTAAAATAATGGCAAAGCAGACAGAGGGAGTTAAGAAGTTGAGTAATAATATTAGCAGACCAGGGATACATTCTAAATCTAAGTCTTCAAAATTAAAAACTTCTAAGAATTATATTAAAAAAAATGTAGGTCAAGGTAAATAATTATGACAAAAATAAGCAGATACGTTATTGACGACAAGGTTACTGGTTCAGACAAGTGGATTGGATCAGATGCGCAGACTCAGTACACAACAAAGAATTTTACTCCAACAAAGTTAGCTGTTTATTTTAACGAGAACCAGGTAATAGATATTGGTACTCCTATACGATATAGGTACGATATACTTGAGGTTGGTGATACTAGATTGCCAGGTACCATAACATTTGAGCCACAGGTTGGAACTCCGTATAGTTTAGCTAGCATATCTTCATTTATACTTAGTAAGTATACGCTTAAGGGTAATGATGTAACTCAGTACCTCAACTTCTTAATAGGAAGTAACGTATTGATTTATAAGGCTGATGATATAAACATATTTGGACTTTATAAGGTAGTTAGTCTTGTAGAGAATATAGACGAACCTGATTTCTTTGATGTGGTAGTTTCTTACACTACTGGTAATGGATCTATAGTTGAGGATAAGGACTATCTAGTGTCTTTAATAGATAGTGGAGATATTCCAACAAAAACATCTGACCTTATTAATGATGGTGAGGATGGAGTACATCCTTTTATAACGGCAGCAGATGTAACGCCACAAGTTAATAGTGATTGGGATGCGACTTCTGGAGTTTCAGAGATATTAAATAAACCGACAAATACTTCCGACTTTATTAACGATGGAGAGGATGGAATAAATCCTTTTATTACTTCGTTAGATACTGCTGGTTTTGTACCTTATACTGGTGCTACGCAAGACGTAGATTTGGGAGAGTTTGATATTACAGCGGCTCATTTAATAAAAGATGGTGGGCAAGCAACTCAATTTTTAAAGGCAGATGGTTCAGTTGATAATAATGTTTATTTAACTTCAGCGGATTTACCTTCGACTTTGGATTTATATGCAACTACAACGGCTTCCGATGTTTCTGGATATACTGTTTTAGTTCGAAATATAAGTGACTCACGTTTTAATACTACAGCAGTTGACGTTTCAACGGGTGTAATTACCACAACAAATCAGTTAGTCGGTTCTTTAATTAGTGATGCGAATATAATATCGGGAAATCCTGGTATTTTTAACATTACAACTATAGGAAATATCTCACGTACAAGTGGAACAGGACAAGCTGAGTTCTTTTTTAGAGTTTACAAACGTGATAATTTAGGAGTTGAAACTTTTATAACTGAGTCATCAAAAACTTTACCAGTTACAAATGGTGGATACGTTGAATTTTCAGCGGTTGCTTTATGGAACGATGGTGTATTTTTAGATACCGATAGAGTAGTTTTAAAATATTACGCTGATAGATTAACGAGTCCTGTAGGTTCAAATCCAACATATAAATTTCAATTTGGTGGAATAAGCCCTGTGAGAAGTACGGCAGCTATTCCTGTAGCAGTATTACCAAATATTTATTTAAGAGACTTGGCAGATGTTGAAAATGTTGATGCTTTAAATAACGAGATATTATATTGGAACGACGCTGATAGCTTATGGGAGCACTCCTCTGTAATTGATTTATTAAGCCCTGCAAGTTCAAGTGTAAACGGATATTTAACATCAACAGATTGGACTACATTTAATGGGAAACAAAACGCATTAACAAATCCAATTACAGGAACTGGAACAATAAACTATTTACCTAAGTTTACAGGGTCGAGCTCTTTGGGTAATAGCATTATTTATGATACAGGTTCAAGAATAGGTATTGGTGGATTAGGTATAAATCTTAGATTTGAAGTATTCTCAAATCAAAACTATGCAAATCCTGTATTAGGTTCAAAAACCTCAGGAACAACTTCTATTTTAAGTTCAAATGGATTATATGGATTATATACAGGTATTTCAGACACAGGAAGTACTTGGATTCAATCACAAAGAAACGATACAGCAACAGCCTATAATATAAATTTACAAACCGCTGGGGGCAATGTAGGTATTGGGACACTTGCTCCAACAGCTAAATTACACATTGCTGCACCTGGAGCATTATCAACTGATATAGCTTTACGAGTTAGGAATAGTGCTGATACTGGTGATTTGTTAGTTGCTAATGGATTGGGGAATGTAGGTATTGGAACGGCAACACCAGAAAGTATGTTACATTTAAGTTTAAGTGGGGCTGGTACAGCTGGACCTATTTTATATTTAGATAATATTGCAGCTTCAACTTTAGGTAATTCAAGTGATATAAGATTTTCTACTTGGTCGGGAGAGGGAGTGGCTACTCCTGGTGCAAAAATTAGTTTAGTAAATACAGCTGCAGGAAGTGGTGGTAATGCATTTACTTTTCACACAAAAAATACTAGCGGTATAGTTGGTGAAAGAGTAAGATTTGATTCACAAGGTAACGTAGGTATTGGAACGACTAATCCAACCTCAAGACTACATATTGCAGCACCTGGAGCATTATCAACTGATATAGCTTTACGAGTTAGGAATAGTGCTGATAGTGGGGATTTAATGACTATTAATGGATTAGGGAATGTAGGTATAGGAGGGAATGTAGGTATAGGAACGGCAACTCCTAATCAAAAATTAGAGGTAATTGGGAATGTTATTTTTAGGTCAACAAGTAGAATTGATATAAATACAGCGCAAACAGCGGTAGTTGGAGTTTTAGCGGGAACATCGTTAGGAACATACGGCAACTTTTCATTAATTAGTAATAGTGGATTAGCGGGTGAAAGTACCGATATATCATATTGGAACGGAGGAACTTACTACCCAGCTTTTAGAATTTCTAATGTAGCAAGCGGATTCAGTAAATTATTGTTAATGAAAGATGGTGGAAACGTAGGTATTGGAACGACCGCTCCAACTTCAAAACTTCAAGTGGTAGGATTGGTAGATTACGCGACAAACGCTCTAGCTATTGCGGGAGGTTTAACAGTAGGGGCTTTTTATCACACTGCGGGAGTTGTTAAAGTAGTAATATAAATAAATAAATAAAAAAATGGGATTATTAGTAAGTGCTACGGCAGAAAAAAAGATTTTAATTAAAGGTACAGAAATTGAGTTGCCAAGTGTTTATGTTCGTTTAGAATATGCAGGACGTGCAAACGGTGTGACGTTAGAAATAGCAGCGGCTACTTATGCAAGTCACGAAGCATACAAAGACGGAGCGGGTGCAATCTTTACAGATGTTCAACAAGGAGCGTTTTCTGTTGAATTAGTAGATGCACAAATGCAAGATTTAACAAGTGCGGAATTGTATTCTAAATTAGCTTTTGAGCAGTTGGGATATTTAGTAGAATAATTTTACTATCTTTGCAATATGAAAACAGTAACTACAGAAGAATTGGAAGGTCTAAGGACCTTGCACCAGAAATTTAATGAAACAAAATTAAATATTGCTGATGCTGAAATATTGAAGCAAAAATTATTTATTGATTTAGACAATCTGTCTAAAGAATATAAAGAACTAGAGGCCCTACTACTTGAAAATTATGGTAAGGTGAGTGTTAATTTACAAACAGGAGAAATAAATGACTAAGATTAGTGCATATCCAGAAATAGCAGTTCCAACTACCGATGACCTATTAATAGGGACTGATGTTGAAACTCAAAATCAGACTAAGAATTTTAGTATTCAGAGTGTAATCGATTTGGTTACATTGCAACAAGTTGTTGACTCTGGAAATACAATTGTAGTTCCAACTACTGTATCAGAGGGAATTGATATTACTTTATCAAATTCGTCTACAGTACATCAAAACGGAATATCAGTTACAATCCCTGCTCAAACAGGAGAATACCCAACCTATCAACCTGCTCCAGATGCATTTGTTGCAAATATAAATGGACAAGCTCCAGGTTCCCTAGCAGGATCTGTAGTTGGATTTTTAGCCAGTGCTACTGGTGATGATAATGTTGCATTTTTTGCTGACTTAACCGCTACTTCAGGAACCTCTCGTGGTTATGAGGTAAACAGTTTTGACGCACATACAGGAGATTATTTTAAAGCACGTAAATATGTTTTAGGTGCAGATTCAGTAGTATTTAAAGTGGCGAATAATGGAGACACAACTGCGAAATCATTTATAAAAACAGGTGGTACTTCTGCTCAGTTCTTAAAGGCAGATGGTTCTATATCAACTACTCCAACATTACAACAAATAGTTGACGCAGGTAACTATTCAGAAAATGCAATATTAATAGATGTTGCTAGTGCTGGAAACTCAGGTCCTGCCGTTTCAGGAATAGCGGGTGAGGATACTGGAGTTTATGGGGCTAGTGATTATGGCTGGGGGATTTTTGGTCAGTCAGAGTACAGTTATGGTGTTTATGGATATTCTACTAGTGGTTTTGGAGGTTATTTTTCTAGTAATAGTTCTTATTCCTTAGTTGCAGCACAAAGTGCAGCAAAACCTGGAGGTGGTTCTTGGAGTGTCTTTAGTGATTCAAGAATAAAAGAAAACGTTACACCTTATACAAAAGGATTAGCGGATATATTGCTTATTAATACAGTTACCTATGAATACAATGGATTAGCGGGTACTACTAAGGGAGCAAAATACACAGGGGTTATAGCTCAAGAGATGAAAGAAATATTTCCTGAGACAGTCAGTACATACAAGGCAAAATTAAATGAAGAGGATGAAGAAAAAACAGAATTGTACGACTTCAACTCAAGCGACTTAACATTTGCGCTTATCAATGCAGTTAAAGAATTAAAAGCAGAGATTGAAATTCTAAAAGCCAAATAACCAATGGACATCCGTAAAATATCAGTAGGTCCAGACTATAAGAATGCTATGAGTTATCTCCAGGGACAAGAGGTTCTTGGAGGTTCTCATAAGATACATCTAATATTCTTCAATGAATCTAAATGTAGTTTTCAGGTATGGATAGAGAATGAATCTGATGAAACTATTCTATGGAAGGAATTCAATTCTAATATTCCAGTCTCTGTAGAGTATAATATAAACTTCTAAATGAAATCTCCTTACTGCTTCATCGTAAAGCCATTAGATGGTAAGCGATATAATAATACCAAGAGTATAGGTGGAATTGATTTAGTTGTGAGTACATCTCAAGAAGATCATACCGTATCTAATAGACTAGGTGTAGTAGTATCTACTCCTATCGGATATAAAGGAGATATAATAGTAGGAGACTTATTACTCGTTCATCATAATGTGTTTAAGTTATACTATGATATGAAGGGTAATGAGAAGAGTGGTGCAAGTTATCTCAAGGATGACTTATTCATGGTAGATAACGAACAGTTCTTCATGTACTTCCACGACAATAAATGGAGTGCTCACTCTAAGTACTGCTTTGTAAAACCAATTAAGACAAGGAGCTCGATTATTCATAAGAATACATTAGAGGAACCTTTAATCGGAACGATAGAGTACATAAATCAAGAGTTACTAGACCTAGGTCTAAGTATTGGAAATGAGATTTCGTTTGAGCCAAATAGTGAGTACCCATTTTATATAAATGATGAGAAGCTATACAGAATGCTTACTAAAAATATTACATTAAAATGGAATTAAAGTCAATTAAAGAAAGAATTATTGCAGCTGGTTATAAGGCAGTGGACGAATTAATTAAAATTGCTGAGGATAAGATTTTATCTGGAGGTGATGATGATTTATCTGCTGATAAACTCAAGAACGCAGCAGCTACAAAGCGCTTAGCAATCGAAGATGCCTTTCAGATTCTGAATAGGATAGAACTAGAGCAAGAAAAACTAATTGACGAATCCGTAACCAGTGTAAAAACTGAACCTAAAGTACAAGGATTTGCAGAAAGAAGATCAAAATAGTATATACAGGATAGTCCAAGAACATGTACCTAAGAGTGTTATTGTAGTAAAGAACAAGAGCAAGACTTGGGAGTATGGCTATAATGAGAAGTATGATATGGTGGTTATATCTAAAGATGGAACCATTGGAGATATTTATAGTGTTAGCGGATTATTAATTGCACTACCATCAACCCCAGACGATGTTTATAAAAGAGATAATAAGAAAGAGAACCAGTACTGGCAACCATCTGAGTATCCAAGGGAGCTTAGTAATATCAAGACTATATTCAACTGGCATACTATGCCTAAGAATTTTAAGGATGAGTGGGTTGATTATATAGAGGGAGAGTTTGATAGAAGGGATCACGGATTTTTCTTTATGAATAATGGCGTTAAAACTTATATCACAGGATCTCATTATATGTACCTACAGTGGACAAAGATTGATGTTGGACTTCCAGACTACCGAGAGGCAAACAGGATATACTTTATATTTTGGGAAGCCTGTAAGGCTGATAACCGTTCATTTGGTATGGTATACCTAAAGATTAGACGTTCTGGATTCTCGTTTATGGGGTCTAATGAGTTATCTAATACTGGAACACTTGCTAAAGATGCAAGGCTTGGAATCCTGTCAAAGACTGGTAATGATGCTAAGACAATGTTTACCAACAAGGTGGTTCCTATTATCAGCAATTACCCATTCTTCTTCAAGCCTATCCAGGATGGTATGGATAAACCAAAGACAGAACTTGCGTTTAGAGTTCCTGCTGCTAAGATTACCAAGAAGAATATGTACGAAAGTGCAGACTCTGATATAAGAGGTCTTGACACTACAATTGACTGGAAGAACACGGCTGACAATAGTTATGATGGTGAGAAATTACTATTACTCGTACATGACGAATCGGGGAAATGGATTAAGCCAGATAACATCTTAAATAACTGGCGTGTAACCAAGACCTGTCTTAGATTAGGTTCTAAGATTATTGGAAAGTGTATGATGGGTTCGACACCTAACGCACTTGAAAAGGGAGGTGCTAACTTCAAAAAGTTATACGAAGAATCAAATGTAATCACACGTAATGCTAATGGTCAGACAAAGTCTGGTATGTACTCATTGTATATACCAATGGAGTGGAACTTCGAGGGCTATATAGACAGGTATGGAATGCCAGTATTCAGAAAGCCAGAAAAACCAGTACTTGGTATTGATGGACAGATGATCTCTAATGGTGCCATTGACTATTGGGAGAATGAGGTTGCTTCATTAAAGAGTGATGCTGATGCTCTTAACGAGTTCTATAGACAGTTCTCAAGAACAGAGTCTCACGCCTTTAGAGATGAGAGTAAATCATCAATATTCAACCTAACAAAGATATACCAACAGATAGACTATAACGACTCTCTAATAAAAGATAGAGTACTTACTAGAGGTTCGTTCAGCTGGTTAAACGGAGAAAAGGACACCAAGGTGGTATGGACTCCAGATCCAAGGGGCAGGTTTAATGTTTCATGGATACCAGAACGTAACTTACAGAATGCGATTATTAATAAGAATGGAATGAAGTATCCTGGAAATGACCATATTGGTGCATTTGGATGTGACCCTTATGATATATCAGGTACTGTAGGAGGCGGAGGTTCTAACGGATCTCTTCACGGTCTTACGAAGTTTAATATGGATAATGCTCCAAGCAATCATTTCTTCTTGGAGTACATTGCAAGGCCACAGACGGCAGAGATATTCTTCGAAGAGGTTTTGATGGCGTGTGTATTCTATGGTATGCCTATCCTGGTTGAGAATAATAAGCCTAGGCTACTATATCATTTCAAGAACAGAGGTTATAGAGGATTTTCTATGAATAGACCAGATAAGCACTATAATAACCTCTCTAAGACAGAGAAAGAGCTTGGAGGTATTCCTAACTCTTCTGAAGATGTTAAGCAGTCTCACGCATCTGCGATTGAGTCATATATTGAGAAGTATGTAGGATTAGACTTAGAAGGTACGTATAGAGACTCTGATGAGATGGGTTCAATGTACTTTACACGAACAATTAACGAATGGTCAAGGTTTGATATAAACAATAGAACGAAGTTTGATGCTGCAATTAGTTCAGGATTAGCTATAATGGCTAATCAAAAAAATGTGTATGCACAAGTCAAAAAAGAATCGAAAATTATCTTTAACTTTGCAAAGTATAATAATAGCGGAACACATAGCGAAATAATAAGATAAATGAAGGATGTAAATATTAAGATTAATCCAATTAGCTTTCCAGACCAATTTGCTACTGATAAGGAAAAAGAATCTGTTGAGTATGGTTTACAAGTGGGGAACTCTATATTATATGAGTGGTTTAAGAAGGACAGTCATGGATGTAGATTTTATGATCAACGTTCTAATTTTCATAAATTACGTCTATACGCTCGTGGAGAACAATCAGTTGGAAAGTATAAGAACGAACTCTCTGTTGATGGTGATTTAAGTCACTTAAACTTGGACTGGACTCCTGTTCCAATTATACCTAAATTCCTTGACATTGTAGTTAATGGAATGACTGACAGAATGTTTAAGGTTAAGGCTTACGCGCAAGACGCTATGTCTACTGATAAACGAAATAGATTTCAACAGGCAGTTCAGACCGATATGGCCGCAAAGGATTTACTTCTTCAAGTAAAGGGGCAGTTTGGAATTGATGCATTTGATACTCCTCCAGAAGAACTTCCAGAGACAGACGATGAGCTTTCATTGTTCATGCAGATAAACTACAAACCTGCTATTGAAATAGCTGAAGAACAAGCAATTAACACAATCTTTGACGATAATAAGTATAACGATATTCGTAAGAGTGTCGATTTAGATATTGCTACATTGGGAATAGGTATGGCTAAGCACATGTTCTTACCTGGTGATGGAGTTAGAATCGAGTATGTGGATCCAGCGAATGTTATCTATAGCTATACAGAGAACCCATACTTTAACGATTGTTTCTATTGGGGAGAGGTTAAAACAGTACACACTACCGAACTTATGAAGATTGATCCAACACTGACACTAGAGCAGTTAGGAGAGATATCTAAGTATGGAGAGTCTTGGAATAGTCAGTACGGATTAGCTCAGTTAAATAATAGTTTATTTAGTAGAGATTCTGCTACATTACTTTATTTCAACTATAAGACTACTAAGAGAATTGTATACAAGAAAAAGAAATTAGAGAACGGTACCGAGAAAATGATACCAAAGGACGATACGTTTAATCCACCACAAGAGATGATGGACGAAGGGAACTTCGAGAAAATTGAGAAGGTTATCGATGTTTGGTATGATGGAATTATGGTTGCTGGTACAAATATTATGTTGAAGTGGGAGCTATCTAAGAATATGGTACGTCCTAAATCAGCTACACAACACGCTATCCCTAACTATGTAGCAGTTGCGCCAAGAATGTATAAGGGAGCTATAGAGTCATTGGTTAAAAGAATGATTCCATTTGCCGACTTGATTCAAGTAATTCACCTTAAGATGCAACAAGTACTATCTAAGGTAGTACCTGATGGTGTATTTATTGATGCCGATGGTATTAATGAGGTAGACTTAGGTACTGGAGCAGCATATAATCCAGAGGATGCATTAAGATTATACTTCCAAACTGGTAGTGTTATTGGTAGAAGCTATACTGGTGATGGTGAATTTAATAATGCAAGAATTCCAATCTCTGAGTTAGGCACCAATAGTGGACAAGCTAAATTACAGAGTTTAATTGGAAGTTATAATCACTATATGGGTATGATTAGAGATGTTACTGGTCTTAATGAGGCTCGTGATGGTTCTACTCCAAACCCAGACGCATTAGTAGGTGTTCAGAAGTTAGCTGCGCTAAACTCAAACACAGCTACAAGACACATACTAGAGTCTAGTTTATACGTTACACGTTCATTATCTGAGGCAATTTCTTATAGAGTTGCAGATATATTAGAGTATTCTGACTTTAAGGAAGAGTTTATAAATCAGATAGGTAAGTATAGTGTTGGTATCTTAGAAGAAATTAAGGACCTATACATATATGATTTTGGTATCTTTATTGAGGTATCACCTGATGAGGAAGAGAAGGCTCAACTAGAACAGAACATTCAGATATCACTATCTCGTGATTCTATTTTATTAGAGGATGCTATTGATATTAGAGAGATGAGAAATCTTAAACTAGCTAATCAGTTGCTTAAACTTAAGAGAAAGAAGAGAGAAGAACTAAAGCAAAAACAAGCTCAGGAGGCTCAGCAAATGCAGGGTCAAATGCAACAGCAATCACAACAGTTAGCAGCTCAGGTGGCTATGCAACAGATTCAAGCTGAGACACAGGCTAAGTTACAGGTTAAGCAGGCAGAATCTGCATTTGACATTCAGAAGATGCAGAGTGAGGTTCAGGCTAAGATGCAGCTTATGGAAGTTGAGTTTAACTATAATATGCAGCTTAAAGGTATTGAGGTTCAGACAATTAAGTCTAAAGAGGAGATGAAGGAAGAGGCTAAGGACAAACGAATTAGCTTACAGAATACACAACAATCAAAACTGATAGATCAACGTAAGAATAACTTGCCTCCAGTAGATTTTGAATCTACTAATGATAACTTAGACTCGTTTGATTTATCGCAATTCGGACCAAGATAATGGCAAAAACAGCAGCTTGGCAAAGAGCCGAGGGAAAAAGTAAGACAGGCGGTTTAAATGCTAAGGGAGTTGCTTCATACAGAAAAGAAAATCCTGGATCAAAACTTCAAACCGCAGTTACGACTAAACCTTCTAAGTTAAAACCTGGAAGTAAGGACGCTAAACGAAGAGAATCTTTCTGTAGTAGAATGTCAGGAATGCCAGGACCCATGAAGAAACCTAATGGTGAACCTACAAGAAAAAAACTTGCATTAGACAAGTGGAACTGCTAATATAGCATAAGAATTAAATAACTAACTTTGCAAAAAATTAAATCAAATGGAAAATTTTACAGTAAAAGAAGTGGGGGCTGTCGAACAGAAGTCCGTACAAGAGATTGAACAAACGCTTTTAGATAAGCACGAAGAAACGTTACAGGAACCAGCATTAGTTCCAGATGTGGTAATTACTCCAGAAGAAGTAGTTACTACAGAATACGGAGATTCAGATGTTCTTTCTTATATTAAGAATAGATACAATAAGGAGGTTAACTCTATTGATGAGTTGCTTCAAAAAAGAGAAGAGGCAGAAGAGTTACCTGGTGACGTATCTGCATACTTCAAATATAAAAAAGAGACTGGAAGAGGTATCGAAGATTTTGCTAAGTTAAGTAGAGACTTTGATAGTTTAAATCCAGATCAATTATTAGCAGAGTACTACTCTCAGACAGAAGAAGACTTAGACCAAGATGATATCGCGTATATGATTGAGGATAAGTTTGCTTATGATGAGGATCTTGATGAACCAAAGGACATTAAGAAGAAGGAGATTGCTAAGAAGAAAGAGCTTGCTAAGGCAAAGAAATTTTTTGAGGATTCAAAAGAAGCGTATAAAATACCTATCGAGTCGAAAGGTGGTTTAGTTTCAGATGATGAGAAAGAATCTTACGATGCTTACAAGAAATATGTTCAAGAATCACAGACCTATCAGCAAGAGAGTTCTAGAAAATCTGAATATTTTCAAAAAAAGACTGAAGAAATTTTTTCTAACGAGTTCAAAGGTTTTGAGTTCAATGTTGGAGATAAGAGTATAACGTTTTTACCTGGAGATGTTATAGAATTAAAGAATGCTCAATCAGATGTTACAAACTTCATATCTAAACACTTAGATGCGAATGGACTAATATCAGATGCTAAGGGTTATCATCGTTCATTAGCAGCGGCTATGAATCCTGAGAAAATGGCTAAGTTCTTTTATGAACAGGGCAAGACTGATGCGCTATTAGATAGCACAAGAAAAATTAAGAATATAGATATGGAGACACGTAGTGTACCACAGTCTAGCAGTCAATCAGGTTTTAAAGTTACAGCTTCGGATAGTGATAGTGGTAGAGGACTAAAAATTAGAAGTTATAAACAATAAAAAACAAAGACTATGTCAGTAATGCCAACACCTGGGTTTTCATTAACCCCATCGGCTGAAAGAAAAACTCTTTCAACCAATTATATTACAGATTTCAATTTCTTGAACCAGTATCTTCCTGATACTTACGAGAAAGAATTCGAACGTTACGGAAATCGCTCAGTTGCATCTTTCTTAAGAGCAGTTGGAGCTGAAATGCCATCTAACTCTGACCTTATCAAATGGGCAGAACAAGGTCGTTTACACACTAAATACGCAGATTGTTCTACTGACGCTGTTGTAACTGCTGATGTAGCTACAATTACAGTTAATGATACATTATCTGGAAGTATTGCTTTTAGAAAAGGTCAAACAGTTTTCTTATCTGATAATGCAGTTGCTGCTAATTCAAACAAAGCAATCATTACTGATGTTGATTACGCTGCTGGAACTTTTGATGTTGCTTTCTACGAGTCTACTGGTCAAGCATTTGCTATTACAGCTACTGTTACTGCATTTGTTTATGGTTCTGAATTCAAAAAAGGAACTGAAGGAATGGAAGAATCTCTTGAGTCAGTTGATGACATCTTCGAGAATAGCCCAATTATCATCAAAGATAAATATGCAGTATCTGGTTCAGATATGGCACAAATCGGATGGGTAGAAGTTACTACTGAAAACGGAGCTACTGGATACTTATGGTACATTAAATCAGAGCACGAAACTCGTTTGCGTTTTGATGACTACTTAGAAATGAGTATGATTGAAGCCGTTCCTGCTGAAGCTGGTTCTGGAGCTGCGACTCAAAGTGTTTATGGAAATAAAGGTTCTGAAGGTTTGTTTTATTCTATCAATGATAGAGGAAATGTTTGGGGTGGTGGAAATCCAACTGCTTTAGTTGATTTTGATGCTATTATCCAAAGACTTGACAAACAAGGAGCTATTGAAGAAAATGTATTGTTCTTGAACCGTCAATTCTCTTTTGATGTTGATGATATGTTGGGAGCACAATCTTCTAATGCTGCTGGTGGAGTTTCTTACGGTTTGTTTGACAACGATAGAGAGATGTCATTGAATTTAGGATTTACAGGTTTCCGTAGAGGTTACGATTTCTACAAAACTGACTGGAAATACTTAAACGATGCTACACTAAGAGGTGGTATTGTAGGTGGCTCTGTTAATGGAGTATTAGTACCAGCTGGTTCTACTACAGTTTACGACCAAGTTCTTGGTAAAAACGCTAAACGTCCATTCTTACACGTACGTTACAGAGCTTCTGAAACTGAAGACAGACGTTACAAAACTTGGATCACTGGTTCTGCTGGTGGAGCTTCTACTTCTAGCTTAGATGCTATGGAAGTTCACTTCTTATCTGAAAGAGCTTTATGTACTTTAGGTGCAAACAACTTCTTCATCTTTGAAGCATAATTAATACCTTAACAGAGGGACATCAGTGTCCCTCTGTTATTTTTTTTAAATAATTTAAATCTTATAAAATGAAAAATGAATTAACGGATAAAGTATATATCCTAAAGAAAAAGAGTACACCACTTACTTATATGTTGGCATCAAGAAATACCCACAGAGCTGCATTATTGCACTTTGATGGAACTTCACAAAGAGCGTTACGATATGCAAGAAACCAAAAGAGCCCATTTGAGGATGAGCAGGATGGAAATGCTATTTTAGAACCTATTATCTTTGTGGATGGAGCACTAAGTGTTCCTAAAAATAATCCAGTTTTACAAAAATTCTTAGAAATTCATCCAGCTAATGGATCAATATTCGAAGAGGTTAATACAGAGAAGGATGCGAATTCTGATGTAGAGCAGTTATCTGCTGAATTAGATGCGCAAATTGCAGCAAGAGATTTAAGTTTAGACTTACTTGAGGCTGTAGCTCGTGTATTACTTGGATCTAAAATTGAGAAGATGTCTACTGCTGAATTAAAGCGAGATGTTTTTGTATATGCTAGAAGAAATCCAATGCAGTTCTTAGAGATGTTGAACGATCCAATGCTTCAACTTCAGAATACTTGTGCCAAATTCTTTGAGTACGATATATTAAGACTGAAAAATAAAGGTAGAGATGTTTATTATAACTTACCTTCTAATAAAAAGAAAGTTCTTACCGTACCATTCGGAGAAAATCATATTTACATATTAGCGTCTTATCTTCAGACAGATGAGGGACTAGAGGTCTTACGACTACTAGAGAATCACGTTAAATAAATTAATAAGCACCCTAAAAAATAGGGTGCTTTTTTTTAGTATCTTTGTAAAAAGTTTTATAAATGATAAATTCGGTTAGAAATACTGTATTGTCTGTGATTAATAAGAATAACTTTGGGTATATCACACCTGATGATTTTAACTTATATGCGAAACAGGCTCAGTTAGATATATTTGAGAACTACTTTTACCAGTACAATAATTGGGTAGTTAAGCAGAATGCTAGAATGTCTGGAAGCGGATATTCTGATATAGTAAAATCATTAGAGGAAACTATTGATATTTTTTCAACAACGGCTACATTGGCATATGATTTACCATCTGGTACATTTGATATACCTACTGATTATTACTACTTAAATTCTATTAGATATAATAATACAAAGGAGATAGATAGAGTTACTCAAGACAAGTTGATGTACTTGTTATCATCAAATCTTACAAGTCCATCTACTATGTTCCCTGTATACTCTATGGAAGGTGCGTCATTGACGATATACCCAAGCACCATTGATTCATTAGTAAGTGCTCAGTATGTTAGAATGCCAAAGGATCCTAAGTGGACTTATACGCTTATCGTAGGAGGAACACCTCTATTTGATCAATCTTCTTTAGATTATCAAGATTTTGAGATACCGTACTCTGACGAGCCATTATTGATATCTAAAATACTACAATACGCTGGTATATCTATTAGAGAGGCTGATGTGTATAATTTTGCTACTTCAGAAGAAACTACTAACAAACAAACAGAGGGATAATATGGCTTACTTAAACGGTTATCAATACTATGAAAACTCTGGTACAAATCCTGAGAATGAAAACTGGGGTTCTTATCAATATATATCATTATCTGATTTAGTAAATAACTTCATGTTGATGTATGTTGGAAACGACAAATTAATAAATAATGTTAGTAAATATAATATCTTATTCCACGCTAAACGTGGTATTCAAGAGATAAATTACGATGCGTTAAAGGAGATAAAGATTCTTGAGATAAGTATTTGTGATGATTTAAAATTTGTTCTTCCAAACAATTATGTTAACTATGTTAGAATGTCTTTATACAAGAATGGAATACTTAGACCTCTTTCTGAAAATATACAGGCGAATTATAGTAATAGTTATTTACAAGATAATAACTGTAGAGTATTATTTGACCAGGATGGCGATGTTTTAGAAGGAACATCTATATTAGATTATGATAGAATCAATGATCAGGTAAGAACAATATATCTAGGAGAGGGTAAATTTTCTGGTAGAGAGGGATATAATATTGATGGAAGATGGTACTTCGACTATAATGTTGGTTCTCGTTTTGGTTTAAACACAGAGACAGCAAATTCAAATCCTACATACAGAATCGATAAGCAATCAGGGGTAATTAATTTTAGTTCTGGAATGGCTGGTGAGTTATGTATTTTAGAATATATTTCTGATGGAATGGAAGGCGGAGATGATTCTGAGGTTCAGGTAAATAAACTTGCTGAAGAGTTTATGTACGCATATATGAAGTATGCAGTATTAAATAACAAAACAGGGGTTCAAGAATATGTCGTACAACGTGCTAAGAAGGATAAAACAGCCCTTTTAAGGAATGCAAAAATAAGATTGAGCAATATGCATCCTGGAAGATTATTGATGAATCTGAGAGGTAAAGACAAATGGATAAAATAATATGGCAAACGTTGAGGTAAACTTCTTAGCTGGAAAAATGAATAAAGATTTTGACGAGAGGATTGTTCCTCCTGGTCAATATATTGACGCATTAAATATTAGAATTGGATCAAGTGAAGGAAATAGCGTTGGAGCCTTAGAAAATTCAAAGGGAAATACTAAACTTACAAGCATTTTATATCAAGGAGTTCCTATTAGCGAAAACGCCAAGTGTATTGGTTCTTATGAGGATGGATCTAATGAAACTCTATATTGGTTTGTCTGTGATCCTGGTAATGTAGATATTATTTTATCTTATAACACCAACAATAACGTAATAGTATACCATATAGTATCTACATCTGTTTTAAATTTTAGCACAGATTACCTTATAAATGGTATAAATAAGATTGATGACTTATTATTTTGGACCGATAATTTAAATCCTCCAAGAAAAATAAATGTAACAAGAAGCTATCCACAACCTATACTATCTGTTGATGAAATAACTGAAGATGATATTTCGGTTATTGTTGCGCCTCCATTAGAAGCTCCTTCGCTACAGCTTTATAATCAAGCTGGAGAGGAGAATTATATGAATGAAAGATTTATATCATTTGCTTATAGATACAAGTACAAGGATAATGAGTATAGTGCCTTATCTCAATTTAGTGAGATAGCATTTGAACCTGGTAACTTTGAATTAGATTATTCTACATATACTAATCAGTCTATGCAGAATATATTTAATACTGTTGATATTTCATTTTATACTGGAGATTATAATGTAATTGGAATTGATTTATGTTTTAAACTGTCTGATTCTAATATTATAAATGTAATTGAAAGATATGATAAGTCTGAACAGGGATGGTTAGATAATGTAATTCAAAGTATTGAATTTAACAATAGAAAAATATACACTACACTTACCGAGAGTGAGTTGCTTAGGCTATATGATAATGTTCCAAGAACTGCCAAGTCTCAAACCGTAATGGGGAATAGGCTTATATACGGAAACTATATTGATGGATATAATATTGATACTGAATTAGATTATGATTTAAATGTAGTTAGTGAGGATATAGGATATGTAGAACTACCTTATGAGATAACAAACGGTATTAACTATACAATTGATCCAGATAATACTATTACTTCTGAAAATTCAAGTGTTTCAGTAGATTTAACTGGAATTGAGTTAACTGAGGGTTCATTATTTTCAATGGAATTTAATTTACAACACGAAACGTTTTCTGGATATGTAGATTATGATAATCCACCTACTGAACCCGCTCCTAGAAATGAGTTTCAAAATGATTTTATATTTACATTAAGAAGAAATTATACGAGTGTATATGACCTTGCTACAAGTGACGAGTTTGTAGATGCAATATACACACACGAAACATATGTTAATAGTTGTAATGAATTTTCTATTACCGATCAATTTAATTGTTCTATAGTTGCAAAAGGAGCATATCCTCCATTTGGTGCATGGCAAGATATTGATAGTGGGATTACTGGTATAAATGGTGGTTTTACTATAACATCTTCAGTTGGATCTAATATAATACAAATTCAAGTACCAGCTGTTAAATTTAGAGTTGAAGATCCTGATAATGTTGGGACATATTTTTATGCTTATGAATATTTTAATAATTCATCTTTTTCTCCTGCTTTTTCAAAAATAGGATCTAGAAGAAGTCTTCATAGTAATAGAGATTACGAGGTTGGAATTGTATATATGGACGAATATTTAAGAAGCTCTACTGCACTTGTATCTAAATTAAATACTGTATTTATTCCAGCATCAGCATCAGAAAAAAAGAATTATATTGTAGCTACTATAAATAATTTAGCTCCTTCATGGGCTAAAAGATATAAGTTTGTAGTAAAACCTTCTAAGGCACTATATCAGATAGTATATTCAAATCAATTTTACGTTGAAGATACTGGTTTAACCTGGTTTAAATTAGAGGGAGATAATAGAAGTAAGGTTCAAGAAAACTCTACCCTTATAGTAAAGTCTGACACAAATGGAGTGCTAGATAGTTTGGTAAAAACAAAGGTACTAGAGCTTAAGTCTCAACCTAATAAGTTTATTACTGGAAATGTAAATGAAGCTGGTGTTGAAATAATAGAACCCGCTGGATTATATATGGCTCTTAAGGTATCTAACTTTGCTGCTGAATACAAACCTAATAGCTATGTAGATTTCGGCTTAAAACAAACTGGTAAAACAACATTATATCCGTGTAGTATTGATAATCCAGCATATATATCTGTAACTGAAACTCCTTTAATAACTCCATATATTCCTTATGACATACCTGCTGGAAGTAGGATTCATATATTTATTGATTTAAAAAGAAACGGAAGAGGAAGTAATTGTGGTTCTAGTAACTATATATTTGATAAAACATTTACATCTTCTCAAGATTATGATAATTTATATGATTTCGTACAGGGTGATAATATAGATTTTGGTTCTGGAACATATACTGGAGGTGAAGAACCTAATGAAAACGATCAAAATCCTGCATTAGAAACTTTTAATCCTACTTGCACAACCAATAATTGTCATCTTCCATTTATTCAAAATCATAATCAATATGAATTTCAAGAAAATGCTACTACTGGTGAATTATGGTTAGTAGTTACTACTGGTACACCAGATTGTGGAGGTATAAACCCTAAGTATTCAAGAACAACTATACAGATTCAGGTTCAAAGAGCTACATCTTTAATGGTGTTTGAAACCGAGGCTCAAGATTCTGATGGAGAGATATACTACGAAGGAAGTGATAATTTTACTATTATTGACGGATTACATACTGGTAATGTATCTAATCAAACAATTTCTACTCCAGCGGTAGTTGACTTAAATTTCTTTAATTGCTTTTCTTTTGGAAATGGTGTTGAGAGCTATAAGATAAATGATTCTCTTGTAGGTGCTCCATTTTATTTAGGAAGTAGGGTTACTGCTGTGTCTCAGGAAGAATTTAAAGAAGCTGATAGATATGCTGGACTTACATATAGTGGAGTATATAACGCTGAAACAAATTTAAATAAACTAAATGAATTCAACCTCGCCCTTTCTAATTGGAAGGATTGTGAGAAATCATTTGGACCAATAAATAAACTATTTGCTCGTAAGACTGACCTTCTTGTACTTCAAGAGGATAAGATATCTTATGTTCTATCAGGTAAGAACTTACTTTCTGACGCTGCCGCTGGTGGTGCTATTACATCTATTCCAGAAGTTCTTGGAACTCAGATGTCTAGAGTAGAAAACTATGGTATTAGTAATAACCCTGAGAGCTTTGCATCTCGTGGAAGCGAAGTATTTTTTACTGATGCTAAACGTAATGCTGTATTAAATTTAAAAGGAAGTTCTGGAGCTAATGCTCAGAGTTATGCTGGAGAACAATTAGAGGTAATATCTAATTTTGGATTAAAGAACTGGTTTAGAGATGAATTTAAGTCTACGTTCAATAACCAAAAGATTGGTGGATTTGATCCATATATGAACGAGTACGTTATATCAACTAATAACCAATTAAATCCTATTACTCCAGATATTTATGAATGTAATACCACTATATCTAGACAATCAGTATTTGATACTTATACTTATGATGTAGAAGTTGGCACCTCTTTAGGAGATGTAAATATTGATTACGACTTTCCAGTTGGTTCTGCAAATATTACAGTAATCTACAATACTGTAGAAATAATAAATGAAGAAATTACAGGAACTGGATCTATTAATTTTTACAAAGATTTAATAAATACAACTAGAATAACAATTATCATAGAATGTCTTGAGGAATCATCATACATATTAACAACTAACTGTCCTTTTATAGAGGATCTTACATTGGTTAGAATAGTGTATAATTCTCCAGCTTCGGAAGGTCAGACAATTCATAATAATTTTAATTGGTCTTTAGACGGAGTTAGTAGTGTATATAATGTAGATTATGTTTTTCTTGAATCTGATGGAGTATCTCTTTATGATTTAATGACTGGTCAGCCATCTGTTGGAGTTATTCCAGTTAATGGAAGTACTGTTAAAATGCAGTCAGACAAATTTATTACAGATAATTTTATATTTAATACAGAAAAAAATAACTTTAAATATTTAGCGTCTAATACGTTGTATTCGGATAAAGATACATTATATCCTTTATTGAATACGGCTACTCCTATATTAAACCCTTCTACTGGAATATATGAATCTTCATTTATATACGATAATACATTGGGTAATAAATATTTATATCTAGTATGGGATTATACAGAGTCTTTTGATTTTGATTTATGTTACGATTTAAATAGTAGTCTACTTGCTTGTGATTGTAATGAATGTATAGATTGCATATCTGGAGATCCAATACTAATTGCAGATTATGAATGGGAAAATTGTAATTTAGATGTAACAACATATAGTAATGGAGACCCCATACCGCAAGTAACAGATCCAACTGTTTGGGAGTCATTAACAACAGGGGCTTGGTGTTATTATGACAATGACCCAGCTAATGGACCTACCTACGGAAAATTATACAATTGGTATGCTGTAAATGATCCAAGAGGATTAGCACCAATAGGTTACCATGTACCAACAGATGCAGAATGGACTGTTCTTACAGACTATTTAGGTGGAGCAACTGTTGCGGGTGGTAAAATGAAAGAAGCGGGATTATGTCATTGGTTAACACCAAATATAGATGCTACAAATGAGAGTTTAATTACAGCTCTTCCTGGAGGTTTTCGCTACTTAAACGGCACATTCTACAACATTGGCATATACGGTTTCTGGTGGAGTTCTTCACAGGACATTTCTACACTCCCTTGGTTCCGAGGCCTTAATTATAATACTGGAGGTGTTTTCATAAACTACGGAGATAAAACATATGGTTATTCAGTAAGATTAATAAAAGATTAATAAATATGGCATATTACTTAGATACAAATGATTTTACTACAGCAACAGCTGTATGGACAAATTCTATCCTAACGATAAAATCTCCAGATGGCTATTATTCATTTGGAGGAAACTATAGACAACAAATTGATGGATTTTTAACAGACCTAATATCTTGTTCTAATATAGACACTGTATCTATAACTGCAATTGAAGAAACTACCGCTACCTTTAACGGTAACCTTATAAGTAATGGTGGAGATATAAGCGCTACTAGAGGTTTTGTTTATGGAACATCACCAAATCCTACTACAGCAAACAATGTGTTAACGGATACAGCTGTAGGTCAAGGATCATACTCTCTTAATGCGACTGGTCTAACTTCTGAAACTGTATACTACGTTAAAGCGTATGCTATAGTGTTTGGAAGCACTATATATGGAGACGAATTAAACTTCGAAACTCAAGCTGTACCATTATTAAAAGAATTTTTAATATCAAATCTTTCAGATCCAACTGATGCCTGTGGTCTTCTTCTTCCAAATACAGTATATGTTAGTAATAGCAATACTGTTGGAGCAGATACTACAGCAACAAATACCTCAATAGTTTATACAGATATAGCAGGTACAATAACATTTACTGGTGATGGTGACTATTATGCTCTTTTTTGTAATGATTTATCTAATACAGTAACAACAAATCAAATAATTACTTCAGTAGGTACAATAACTGGCTTAATTGGAATATGTCCTCCTTAATAAATAAAATAAATGGAAAATACACTAGCATACAGTAACGATAGTCAAGGTTGGACCTCATTCTTCTCTTATATACCAGAGAATATGATTGGTATGAACTCTTATTTTTATTCGTTTAAAGGAGGAAACTTATATCGTCATAACACTAATGAGCGTAGAAATAACTTCTACGGAAACGATTATACATCCAAGATAACAACTGTCTTTAATGCAGATCAAGGATCTGTTAAGAACTTTAATACCATATCATTAAATAGTGAAGATACCTGGGACTGTAGCATATTAACTGACCTATCTACTGGATCTATTGACCATTCGTATTTTGAATTAAAGGAGGGTGATTATTTTGCGTATATAAGAAGTAATGCAGGTACTCAAGATTTAAATTTACGTTCAACTCAAGGTATAGGTGTTCCAATCTCTGTGAATAGTACCGTTCCAGATGCTGTGGTAGTTACATTTAACTATAGTTTAGGCAGTATAATAACTATTGGATCTGATGCTTATAAAAATAACGCAGGAGTTCCATTAAAATTAGGTAAGATAGTAAATAAAGGAGATAAAACAATAACAATAAACACAACTAGTGGTGGAAGTATACCCTTAGTTTCTGACTTTATATTTTATTTCCAAAATTCAGTTGCCGAATCTTATGGTGTCCGTGGATACTATATGCAGATTGAACTAGAGAACGATAATACATCAAGGGTAGAGATGTTTTCTATAGGAAGTAGCATATTCAAAAGTTTGCCTTAAATTTAGTATCTTTGTACGATGCACGAGTGTAGGTTAGAAAATAGAGATACTTATTACGAAACACTAGTAAAATGGTGGGTAAGATGGAATTTTCCAGTATTAGATAAGTCATCATTACCACAGAGAATATTCGTGGTTAGTGCAGAAGGAATTGATTTGTATGCTGCTCCAGTTTATGCTAGTGATTCTGCCTTGTGCTGGATTGGTTTTATAACTGGTAATAAAGATGCAGAGAAGAAGTACAGGAAGAATGCTCTTAATTTTTTGCTTTACAACACAGAGCAATATATGAAAAGCATAGGATACGACCTTATTATGACAGTAAGTAGTAATCCAGTATTAAAGAAATTATTTGAAGATGCAGATTACATATCATCTTCTAAAAACATTGTTGAATATATAAAAAAGATATAATATGGGATCAGCAGCAGGCGGATTAGCAGGGGCAGCATCAGCAGCAACGCCTTGGGTAAGTATGGGATTAGGAGCTGTAAATATAGCTACAGATTTAGTACAGGCAAGCAAACAAAAAGACATACAGAAGTCGGCAGAAAGAGCAGCTGAAGATGCTGCTAGAAAGCAAGAACAATTATTAAGCCAAGATTTTTTTAGTGCGTTACAGGTTCCTACAGAGGCTTATGATAGAGCAGCAAGAGAGACTACCGCTCAGGTAGGACAGGCTGTTGGAGCATTACAAGAGGGAGATCCTAGACAATTAGCTGGAGGACTCGGTAAGGTTGCTGCTGCTGGTATTGCAGGAGAGGCCGAGACTAGAGATGCAATGGCACAGGATTTATATCAACTAGGTGTTGCTCAAGCACAATCTGCTACGAATGTTAATCAAAATTTAGCTGATTTAGAGTCAGAAAGATTAAAGGGTGCTCAAGCTACTGCTGCTCAAGCAAGAGCTGCTGAGTTAGGATTACAACAAGGAGCTGCTCAGGCAGGTGCTGGTATATTAAATACTGGACTTGGTATGATTCCTTCGTTTGGAGCTGCTAAACAAGCTCCTCAAACTCCAGCTCAACAAGCTCAAACAGCTGCTTATTATAAGCAAAATCCACCAGCAATGAGTACTGGTTTTGGACAAAATGCAAGCCAACCAGTATCTGCTAATACGTTTGGACCACAACCTAATCCGTATCAAACTCCAGACTGGATGAGTTCACTATCATTTTTAAATAAAGGACAATAGTATGCCAGAATATAGAGGAATAGTTAACCCAGCAGATGTAAAAGCAACCCCAGTATTTGATTGGGGGACTGTTATACAAGGTGTTCAGAAATCATTAACAGATAGTGAGTCTGCTCGTCAGGCTAATAGAGATAAGTTAGAGAAAGATACTAATGATACCCTTACTTCTATAAGTAAGGTAACTCTTGGTAAGGATGAGGCTTTAAACACTAAACTTACTGACGCTGCTTATAATTTTAAAGGAGCCGTTGGAGATTACGCCAAACTAGTTCGAGAAGGTAAGGCTTCTCAGAAAGATTTCAACATGTTCAACCAGAACGCAATGGATACCTTTACTCAGATTGATGCTGTAGGTAAAAATGCTAAGGTAGCATACGACACATATATTGCAGAAAGCAAGGCTGGTAATTTATCTGCTGCGTCTGACTATATGGCTCAAACACTTGGATTAGCTGCTTCTTTGAAGGATAAGAATATTATACTAGACCCTAAAAGTGGTAGAGGTTTTATTGCTGGTAAAGATCCAAATGATGTTATCGAAGTTAACTGGCTTAATAACGAAAGAAATTTACTTATACCAAAAGTACAACTTGATAAAGAACTTGATGCTCAGGCAGATAAGATAGCTGAATTTACAAGAGTTGGCAAAGTGGGGGCTGGTGGTATTTGGACAATAGACGATGCTACTGCTCGTAAAGACTTTGATTTATTTGAGAATAATGTAGCTAATGGTCTTACAAGTAATCCGTTAAGTGCATTATCTGTATTAACTGACTATGGAGATATAAAAGGACAAAGATATACTCCTACAATAAATGCAGAGGAGGCTAAGAAAGATCCTTCTAAGATATTTGTACAGTTAAATGCGTCTGGGAATCCAGAACCTGTATTAACTAAAGAGCAAGATACGGCAGCTAAAGAAACTGCAAAAAGATATTTAAGAGAAAGAATAAAATACGAACAAAAACAAGTTGAAAACACTTATAGACCTCCAGTATTTGCTCCTGATAGAACTCCAGACAAACCTGCTCCAGTAGTACCTACTACTCAGGATATAAGATATACTACATCTACTGAAGTTGGTGGAAAGAAAACATCTAGGTCTGGATTTACAATGGATGTACCAGTAATAGATAAATCTACTGGAGCGGCTCAAAACCTTAAGGCTATCTATATTGATCCTGTGACTAATGAATTGCAGATGAAGATAGAAGAAAAGAATGTAGTTGATGGTATTACAACTGTAGCTGATGTTACATATTCTAGCAAGAAAAAGGGTGATGTAGCTCCTGATATTTCAAAGATATCAAACATAGCTACTCAAATATACGACCCAGTAAGAAGAAGGTATCTAAGCGGATACCAAGAACTTTATAACTACCTTAAACCTCAAGCGATGGCTAATTGGAGGACTATACAAAAGGGTGGAGGAGCACAGACAACAGCAAGTGGAATTAAATATACAGTAGAATAATTATGCCAAAAAAAGTAAAAGCAAACGGGAAAACATTTACATTTGAAGACGATGTAACTAACGAACAGATAGGTATTGCAATAGATGAATACTTTGCTGGAGTAAAAAAAAAAGTAGCTACTCAACCTACTTCTCCAAAAAAACAATTGGTTTCTCCTACACAAACTCAACCTACTCCTACTTCATCGGATACAGAAGAAATTCAACCTCCTGTGGTATCGGATGGTTTAGGTGGACCGCCTAAGATGAAAACATTTACTGGATTTACACCTGAAGAACAACAGACTCTTCAGGCTAAACCTGTTCCTAAAATATCTAAATCAGCTGAATTAATAAGCAAAAAACTTACACTTCAGAAAGAATTGTCAACTGCAAAGGTAACTCCAGAAAACCAAGATGAGATACTAAGAAAAACTGATGAACTGTCTAAATTGAATAAAGAAGCAGATTCTATTTTTGAAAAAGAGTCAAGGGAATTGGGTTCTAAATTAGTTGATAAATTAGCTACTGGAAGTTCTCAATTAGGGGTTGATTTAGCTGCTGTTCCAGAACTTATATATGATGCTTTTGCGTTTCCACAAAACGCTATATCTAAAATATTTGACATACCTTCATTGGAAACAGATTCTGAAAAGTTTAAAAAAGAAACTGGAATACATAATGCTGTAAAAGATTTTTACAAAGGAGAGGTTGCTGCTTTAAATGAAAAATCTAAATTATTAGATACTCAATATAAAGATGGTATATATGAGTCATTTAAAAATGGTGATATAATTGGAGGATTTGATCAATTATCGTCTAGTTTTGCACAATCACTTCCGTCTACCATGTCTATAATGGTTGGAGGCGCCTATGCAAAAGCTCCTCAAATATTAGCTGCTTCTACGATGATATTTGGAGCTGAAAAAAATGAAAAATTAAAAGAAGAAAATCCAGAGATGAGCACTAATGCTAGAGTTGCAAACTCATTGGCTACTGGACTTGCTCAGGCTGGAACAGAAATATTAGGATCTGGTAGTATAGGAGCTGCCGCTCGTGGTTTATTTGAAAGAGAAGGTGAAAAAAAAGCATTTTCAATTTTAAAAGATGGTCTGACAGAATATTATAAAAACGTATTGAAGAAAAGTCCTGTAACCGCTTCTGTAATTGGAGAAGGAGCTGAAGAGTGGGCTAGTAAAGTATCTGAAAACGCAATAGATGTAGTTACTGGAGCAAAACCAAGTGATTACAATGTATTTGAAGGTGGCGCAGATGCGTTTTTAGGTGGTGTTTTTGGAGGAGCTGTTTTTGGCGGAGGACTCTATGGTCTTAAAAATACTATGAATAATAGTGATGTTTCTGCTGTAAAAGATAATACTAAAAATATATTTAATTTACAGTCTCAATTAGAAAATCCAAATATACCAGAAAATATTAAAATCGACATAAATTCTAAGATATATGATCTTGTAGATAAAAATCAAAAAACTATAGATGAAAATTTATCTAAAATAGAATCTCTTCCTGAAGATGTTAAAACTAAATTAAACGAATCTGTCTCCCTAATAAGTTCTTTAACTGAAAAAGCAAAAGAAATAAATGATTCTAATGAAATAGATTTAAAAACAAAATCTATATTACTTGAAGATTTAAGAAATAAAGC
>Ga0247722_10000389_pt1 | contig 27573 bp, 21 predicted proteins | sample MSEWelMarce3H_FC_FD_189094 | JGI IMG/M metagenome (GOLD analysis project Ga0247722, IMG submission 189094) | Subsurface sediment microbial communities from gas well in West Virginia, United States - MSEEL Well Study Marcellus 3H_FC | ecosystem: Environmental > Terrestrial > Deep subsurface >... | reverse complement strand
GTATAACCTGTATAACCTGTATAACCTGTATAACCTGTATAACCTGTATAACCTGTATAACCTGTATAACCTGTATAACCTGTATAACCTGTATAACCTGTATAACCTGTATAACCTGTATAACCTGTATAACCTGTATATCCTGTATATCCTGTAAAACCGGTAGAACCCGTGTTTGTAGCAGTACCTGGAATACCTTGTGGTCCAGTATATCCAGTGTAACCGGTGGGTCCAGTATATCCGGTGTATCCTATAACACCCCTTAACCCCCTTTGACCTGTAGGGCCTGTAAAACCAGTAGAACCAGTGTTTGTAGCAGTACCCGGAATACCTTGTGGTCCAGTATATCCAGTATAACCGGTAGGTCCAGTATTACCTATATCGCCCCTTAGACCCCTTCGACCTGTAGGGCCTGTATAACCAGTATAACCTGTATAACCAGTACATCCCGTGTATCCTGTAGGACCGGTGTCGCCTGTATAACCTGTATAACCTGTATAACCAGTACATCCCGTGTTTCCAGTGTATCCAATAGATGCGATTAACGACCAATAATTAATATTAGTAGGTAATTCATTTTTAGTAACTTGTATAGACGAACCGTTTGCGACATAAAAATATCCATTCGTATCGAAAGTTACACCTCCACCGATATATGCCAATCCGCCTGTAGCATAATTGGAATTTATTAATGTACCTGAAATATCATACTGTGAAATGTAATTATAAATTTTACTGGCAATATAAAAACAATTATTATAGAATACAATTGTGTCTGGAGAAGCTATATTTATAAAATTTGAATTTACCAAATTTCCAGAATTGTCAAATTTCAATACTTTATTTTGCGTTGAATCATTATCAGTAATATAAAAATTACCATCTGTATCCGTGGTTATAAATACATTAGATACAAAATAAACGCTACTTGCAAATACAGTATAAGCGCCTGTATTTGGATTTACTTTATAGACATTTCCTCCTGTAAAAATATTACAAACAACATATAAAAAGTCGTTATAAACTGTTATACCGCATGTGGCGTTTTGAGGCAATACAATCACATTAATAAGAGACCCCGTTGTAATGTCAAATTTATAAATATTATAATCATACCCAGTAACATATAAAAATCCACTATAATATACCATGCCAGCAAAATAAAGACCGGGTCCATAAACTGCTGTAAGTTTACTCACAGCTCCAGTATTAACATCTACTTTAAGGACACATACATTATAAAAATCGGTTACATATAAATACCCGTCATGATATACAAATGTCGATAAATCAGCTGAAAATAAACTACTATTTATAGTTGTAATATTGGGATTACTTTGTAAAGTGGAAACATACGAACTACCTTTGTAAGTGGTAACATTATATGGATAATATATAGTTGAAACATCCCATACACCGCGATAATTAAATCCTTGGCCAGTTGGACCAGTTGGACCAGTACATCCTGTAGACCCGGTATAACCCGTTGGTCCAGTAGCTCCACTACAACCAGTAGAACCAGTTGGTCCGGTATATCCAGTATAACCGGTAGAACCCGTGTTTGTAGCAGTACCCGGAATACCCTGTGGTCCAGTATATCCAGTATTTCCGGTTGGTCCCGTAGCACCCGTGTTTGTAGCAGTACCTGGAATACCTTGTGGTCCAGTATATCCGGTATTTCCAGTCGGCCCTGTAGCACCCGTGTTTGTAGCAGTACCTGGAATACCTTGTGGTCCAGTATATCCGGTATTTCCAGTTGGTCCAGTATATCCAGTATAACCAGTATAACCCGTTGGTCCAGTATCTCCAGTGTATCCAGTATATCCAGTGTATCCAGTGTACCCAGTATAACCAGTTAATTTATCTAATAAATTTATAATTATTGGTTCAACCAATGTATCTGCCGTATATGATAAATTAAAGTAATAATAAGGTCCATCTACTGTTTGTATTGCTCCTGGATTTAAACTTGAATATGTTTGTATTGTTTCGCCAACTGCATATGGTGATATTTCAGTAAATGACATAGGTTGGACCATTTGCGATTCCATTGCGTCTGCCGCCATGAATGATTCTACCGGCATTGACATAAGCATAGGTGTAATTTCAGGTGTTTCGATTAGTGGGGCAGGTGTTTCTACTGTATCTGGTGGTATAACTATAGGGGGTAAATTCGCAAAATATACATGTGAACGAGTATATAAATTATTAGAATAAAGAGCATCTGCTATAACTTTACCGGGAACAAACATATAATTTCCTAAACCACCAATTTCAGCTTGTGGTCCAGTATATGGACCGGTTACCCCTGTTGCCGACCAAGATAAATTGCGAATAGTATAAGCCCAATCATCCACATTATCATATAATGTAAGATAACTTGTTCTTGTTATACCGGTAGCTTTGTATGTTATATCCATCGGACCGGTCGGTCCTGTATATCCAGTATAACCCGTATATCCAGTATCTCCGGTTGGCCCAGTTTCACCTGTAGCGCCCGTATTTGTAGCGGTACCTGGAATACCCTGTGGTCCGGTATATCCAGTATTTCCGGTTGGTCCCGTAGCGCCCGTATTTGTAGCAGTACCTGGAATACCTTGTGGCCCGGTATATCCAGTATCTCCAGTAGGTCCAGTTGGACCTGTAGCACCCGTATTTGTAGCAGTACCTGGAATACCTTGTGGTCCCGTATATCCAGTATAACCAGTAGGTCCAGTATAACCAGTATAACCAGTATAACCAGTAGGTCCCAGAGGACTAAATCCTAAACTTAATTCCCATGAAGTAGAATATAGAGATACAGATGTACCTGTTACAGATGTAATACTCGATATACCCAAGTTATATCCAAGTATTCCAAGATTAGTTATAAAAAGAGGCCCTGTGTATTGTAAAGTAGAACCAGGTGTCAAATCTGTCATAGTAACAATATATCCTTGTTTCCATCCATCTATGGATAATGGTGGTGGTAAATTGCCATATGGTCCCAATTCGCCCAACGAAATATTAGTCGAAAATAACGGTGTTTCTAAAAATATTATTGGAGGAGGAGAACCAACTGGTCCAGTATAACCAGTGTCACCTGTATAACCAGTGTATCCGGTAAAACCTGTAGGGCCAGTATATCCGGTGTATCCAGTAGCACCTGTATTTGTAGCAGTACCCGGAATACCCTGTGGTCCACTATAACCTGTATGTCCAGTAGGACCTGTATAACCTGTAGGACCTGTAGGACCTTTTACAGTAATAATACTCGAATTACATGAATATTCACTTTTTATAATATTACAATCACCGTATCGTCGTCTCATTTTAACAAGTAATATAATAACATAATAAAATTTAGTATATTAATAATACTAAATTTTATTGTAAGAAAACACGACAATATAAACATAAAATGACTATTGGTAAAAGGTTTGCAACCAGAAGTAAGAATCGGCGGTTTCGGGGTCAGGTAGACACACAAAAGTTATTTTGCACCAAGTTTCGTCTAATACATAATCAGTTGAAAAGGGTGCGTTGGAAATATTAAATTTTCCACTATTAAGTGGAACGGAAAGGGCAAGGGGTTTTTGTAGTCCATACTGAATTAATGTAAATTCGCAACCAACGAGAGATGGCAATGGTGGGGGGAGAGATAAAATGGCAGTAGATGTGATATATGTAGTATTTACAAAATTGTATTGTTTCAACAGTTGTTTTTCATTAAGTGTATCACAAAGACTGGTCGTTTCGGTGGAACAAACAATATTACGATGCTTACTTGGGAGATAGATATAAGTAGCATCCACGACATATGAAATATTGGATGGGGAAGTTAGTTGTATGTTAGATGATATTAGTTTATTTACACTTACATCTTTAGTAAATAATGCATCATTTACAAAGCTGGATGTAGCGGTTACAGTTAGATTATCCGTATTATCTGTACCAATTCGTGTATGTCCGTTACAGGTTGTTTCGCCATTAAAAATTGCGTCACCTCCAAATGTTGATGAAGCGTTTATAGTTAAACTATTTCCCGATTGTGTACCGATGGATGCATTTCCATTCATTACTACATTATTTGAAAATGTCGCAACACCTTCAAAAGTGGACACAGCTTTTACAGTTAGAGTATCTTCAATGTCTGAACCAATTTGTGAATTAGCATTCGCGACAAAGTTTCCGTTACATGTTGTTAGACCAGTAAATGATACAGGACTTTCAAATGTAGATGTAGCTTTTACAGTTAAAGCATTAGAACTAGTTGTACCAATTTGTGAATTGGCATATGCACCAAACATCGCATTACATTTTGTTTCACTATTAAATGTTTTTACACCACCGATAGATTGAGTACTTGTAAGATTAACCCTATCTGCTAAAGTGTCCTCTAAATCCGCACCAGTTGTTAAAGTTATTGTTGCGCGACTACTACCGTCTTTTTGAAGTAGAATATTTCCACTTTGATAAGACACTTTAATATTTGTGGCATTAAGTTGCGGGGTATCTATTTTAGTTGCATTAAGTTGGGGGGTATCTATTTTAGTTGTGGCATTAAGTTCTGGGGTATTTATTTTAGTTGCATTAAGTTCTGGGGTACTTATTGTATTTGCAACTATAGACGGACAACTAGTTATACCACCATAAAGGTATAAATTTCGAACAATTGTGGTTCGCGTGGCAGGTACAAATAACAAATCACTTTCTGCAGTATTACATTCAACCTCACCTGATACTGCTGAAACAAATGGAATATAATACGAACCAGTTTGCAAATTACTTGCAACTGCAACAACTTTAGTAGATTTTTCAGCCGTAATGGCCGTAGTAGCTGTTTCACATTTCAAAGGTACAACAGCACCGCTTGCCAAATCGGTTTCTAAAGTAGATTGACCTGCCACCACATCTGCTATTCTATCCTTTAAATCCCTACCGTCTAATACAATTGCAGGAGTGGTTAATGTACCAAGAATATTCACCCCACCATTAAATCCGTATTTTCCAGAAATCGTAGAGGATGGCATATTATATAGTATACTAAGAAATAAAATAAACGCGTTAATAATATATTTACTTTATCGTGTAAATATTTGAATTGATAAATTAATAATACTAAATAGTATATATTGTAAAAATTGTACTATGAATTTTGTTGGTGAAATAAGTAAAATTGATTATATTTAGTTAACTGTTATCATGGGTTTAAATATTACAATTACAATCAAATATAATTTATAAGACTATTTTGGTAATTTTAACCGCGACAATAATTCAAACGCGCCTAAATTTACTTTACATTATTGTCTAATAAGTTTAACTGCGACGACCATTATAAACAATTTTATACTACATATAACCTACATTTTTCCTACATTTGAACAATTGGGGTATAATATTATAAATACATCCGTTGTCAAAACTCTTACCACATTAGCAGTGAAATAATACATTTATGGTCATGTAATTATATTTGTATTTTTATAAATAACATGAATAATTATTTATAAAACAAACGCACACTTTAATTATCATGCGTTTGTTTTATTTCTTGGTCTATTATATATGTCTACATTATCGGGCAAATACTCGGTAAATGGAAACTTATCAATATTAAATGGCATGTCTTGTAAAAATGGTACCATTGACTTTGAAGGTGCTTCTTTTGTCGATGGGTGTATCCCTCTGACTGCTGTGTCAGATTCATCTGCCACAACCCAATCGTCGTCTGGTAATTTATCAAACATAGCGACAATAGAATTTGTTGAAAATGCAATATCTGCAATACCAAAGTTGAATTATTTATCAGACATGACAGGTCCAACAATCCAAACACAACTAAACACAATATCATCCACTTTACCAAACTATCTAACAACTTCATCCGGAAATACATATGCACCAATAAACAATTCGGTATTAACGGGTACACCAAAAGCACCAACGCCAGGTATAAATGAAAACTCGGATATTATTGCGACTACGGCATTTGTACAAAGTAATATATCATCAATTGTTTCAGTATATGCACCAATAGATAGTCCGGAATTAACAGGTGCGCCAAAAGCACCAACCCCAAATACAGATGATAACACAACTAAAATAGCGACTACGGCATTTGTACAAAGTAATTTATCAAACTATCTAACAACTTCATCCGGAAGTACATATGCACCAATAGACAGTCCGATATTAACAGGGACACCAAAAGCACCAACCCCGCTTACAGACGATAGTACAACTAATATAGCGACTACGGCATATGTAAAAAGTAATCTATCAACAATTGTTTCAACATATGCACCAATAGACAACCCAGTATTCACAGGGACACCAAAAGCACCAACCCCGAGTATAGAAGATGAAGGCTCGGATGTTATTGCGACTACGGCATATGTAAAGGAAGTTTATAAAACGGTTGCAAAAATTTTTATGAACTTGTCTGCTGTAAATAATCAGTTATACATAATATACACTAATACAAATTCTGGAAATGCTTCATTTATTAGATATGAAACTAATATAGGTAGTATTAAACCATCATTGATTAACCCATTTACTGGAATAATACAATTCACTAGAGTTTATACAGAAAAAAATATAATACTACCATCTACTTGGTCATCACCTACGGCAGGTCAGAAGGGTTATGTTATGACGGGAACATTGTCCGCTGGTACAGTGGCTGCGAATGCGTCAAAAAATCAAGCAAACGTTGCGTTAGGTGTTGGTGTTTGGATTATAGTTGGTCAAATCCAGTTTCCAGCTATAAATGGAATATATGGATTATCTATATCAACAACAACTGGTGCTGTCGATAATAGTTGCTATTTACAAATGAATATCGTGGGAGGTGCATTCTTTAATTTGAGCCGAGTTATTACAAATACCGTAGGTAGAAGTGTATATTTAGTGACACGTACTGGAGCAGTAGGTATTAATCCATCCCCCGCAAATATTTCGTTGATTGCAGTCAGAATTGCATAAAAATCAAGTGAGTATATTTCTAATTTAGAATATGCGTTTGTTTTATTTCTTAGTATATTATATATGTCTACATTATCGGGCAAATACTCGGTAAATGGAAACTTATCAATATTAAATGGCATGTCTTGTAAAAATGGTACCATTGACTTTGGAGGTGCTTCTTTTGTCGATGGGTGTATCCCTCTGACTGCAATGTCAGGATCATCAGCAACAACTGAATTTGTTGAAAATGCAATATCTGAAATACCAAATTTGAATTATTTATCAGACATGACCGGTGATGAGACAATACAAACGCGAATAAACACCATATCAACCAGTTTGCCAAACTATATAACAACTGCGTTGGCAACAAATACATATGCACCAATAAACAGTCCGATATTAACAGGGACACCAAAAGCACCAACCCCAAATACAGACGATAACACAACTAAAATAGCGACTACGGCATATGTAAAAAGTAATTTATCAAACTATTTAATAACTTCATCCGGAAGTACATATGCACCAATAGATAGTCCGGAATTAACAGGTGCGCCAAAAGCACCAACCCCAAATACAGATGATAACACAACTAAAATAGCGACTACGGCATTTGTACAAAGTAATTTATCAAATTATTTACCAGCTTCATCCGGAAGTACATATGCACCAATAGACAGTCCGATATTAACAGGGACACCAAAAGCACCAACCCCGCTTACAGACGATAGTACAACTAATATAGCGACTACGGCATATGTACAAAGTAATCTATCAACAATTGTTTCAGTATACGCACCAATAGACAACCCAGTATTCACAGGGACACCAAAAGCACCAACCCCGCTTACAGACGATAGTACAACTAATATAGCGACTACGGCATATGTACAAAGTAATTTATCAAATTATTTACCAGCTTCATCAGTAAGTACATACGCGCAAATAAATAACCCAGTATTCACAGGGACACCAAAAGCACCAACCCCGCTTACAGACGATAGTACAACTAATATAGCGACTACGGCATATGTACAAAGTAATTTATCAAACTATCTAACAACTGCGTCGGCAACAACATATGCACCAATAGACAGCCCGGTATTAACGGGGACACCGCAAGCACCAACACCCGATACAGCTGATAACACAACTAAAATAGCAACTACGGCATATGTAAAAAGTAATCTATCATCTTATGCCCCAATAAATAACCCAGTATTCACAGGGACACCAAAAGCACCAACCCCGCTTACATCCGATAGTACAACTAATATAGCGACTACGGCATATGTAAAAAGTAATCTATCAAATTCAACCGCAAACTCTGTAATTATCTCAACTGATAATAGTTCAACAACACCGAAGTATCTTGTATTCACTGATACTACTGGTAGCAACGTTAGTTTGAAAGCAAATACAAATGTAACATTTACACCAAGTACGGGATTATTGTCCTGTCCGGTACTTTCCATAACAAAAAATATAACCCTACCGACAGTTTTTTCAGAACCTGCTGCAGGTGAGTTGGGGTATACTACGACTGCAACAACAACGGGTGTGGGGGTAACAACTGCAGCAACAACGCAATTATCATTAACTAATCTTGGTATCGGTGTTTGGTTTATATCCGGTCAAATGCAGTTTTCAGCCACAGATGTATCTGGAACATGTGGAATATCTATAGGTGTTCTCAATAATACAATTGACAACAATTCTTATATGCAATGTCAAACAACGACGGGAAAGCCATTTGTCAATGTATCGCGAATTCTTACAAATTCAACAGTTAGAACTGTATATTTAGTTTCATCTAGTAACATTACTACAACGAGTGGTGACATTACTTTGACAGCAACTAGACTTGCATAAATATTAAGTCATGTGAAATATTTACAAACAAAAACCAAATATATGTTTCATATTTCAGACCATATGCTATTTGTATATACATCATCCAATTCGGATGATGTATATACACCATGTTCGACATTGTAAATAACTAAGAAACATCCATAAATAATATATTCGTTAATTTTACGAATTGCGTCTATTATTTTATTACTATTTATTTGGTAAATCGCAAAATATAAAAAATCGCGTAAAAACGATTTTCTCATGTTTCAATCTTTTGTAGGTAAAATAATAAAATAATATACCATTTTTACGAAAAATCTGGTTGAGTTTTTTTAAAATTACACGATACGGATATTGATTATGCGTTTAAATTATTTTCTTTTTATATATTATATGGGAGATAGTTCAACACCCGCAAGTATGATAGGTCGTTATGCTTTTAATGGGACAGTTACTACCGGGGATAGACTATTCACACCATCCATTACATTAAATGGCGTAGACTTGGACACCCGTCTCAATGATTTGGTGGACGATATAGAAGATGGTACTATAGTAGCAGCCCATGCTACGAATGCGGATAATGTCATGATTACCCTAATGGGCGACACCCCTAAAATGTATGGTGGTGATTATTATATCCCTTTTGTTAATGATTCTAGTACCGCTGGAGAATTTGAAACAGCACAAGAATGTTCTGTTGTGAATGCTTTGTTATATACCCCAAGTGTCGAAATGCTTACTGTACCAAATCTGATTACTAATGGTAGTCTTTCGGTGAATAATGGTAATTCTATATATCTAGAAGACGTTAAAATAAGTCCTGGTGTCACTAAATATCCATCCGATTATCAAATTAATTATACTATTAACAATACAACAACATATAATGAAAAACGATCATTCACTACGGCTGTTGATAGTTTAAATGTAAATTTAGTTCACGAAAACCCAATAAACCCAGGTGTATATAATATATACGAATACAACTTTATTAATAACACATATACCGATGAAAATAACACCACTCCAACTTTGATTCTACCGGCACCAGACGCAACTTTATATGGCCGTGAAATAAAACTTATAAAGTATTCTAGTGATGGATTGCCTGGTACAAATAACCTTATATTGTCAATTCCTTCGGGTCAATTTTTTGTGACCAATAACTTGTTTTCTAATACTTATGTGTTAGATTCATCGATGTGGTATGATGTAACATTCACATGTGTACTAAGTCCTGAACAACAACTTCCAGCTGAGTTGGGTGGTCCTAGTGTACCCAATTACATTTGGCTCCAGACATCATACCATTAGTTAATTAAGTTTATTATTGTGTATTTGTTTTTGTATATGCATTTGTGTATTTTATAAATAAGATAAAAATTATTTATAAAATGTTATCATCATAGTATTTGTAGTTAATATAGAAATTATGCGATTCTTACAGCATAAAGTATTACTTTTTTTAAGTATGGCATGGTAGTGGATGTTCCGGTTAGTGCTTGAGAACAGAATGAATTTGTATGATATGTTGTAGTTCTTGTTATAACAACCGTTTTTGTAGAAGTTACTCTATAGTCATTAGCATTAACACCTGTATTTATTGTTTGATATCCGTCATCATCTTCAACTCCATCTCCAGTTGATACACATACTCCACAAATAGTGTTATTATTTGTTACAAAATGAATTGTTGTCGTTAGTAACCATACCCCAACATCTAATTCTATACTTGCTTGGCTTAGTGTTTGGTTTTCAACGCATTTTCTTCCACCAACCGTTCCTTCAATTCCATCCGATAAATCAAATGTGTTGTATAAAGTTCCATATGTTAAGTATCCCAATTGACCTATGGTAGGAGTTGTAAAACTTGTAGGTAATGTTAAATTGTCGGTAATTACCGGTAGAGATGAGAATACACATTCAGTTACATTAGATAATAATACATTTAGTTGCGATTGGACACTTAACCCTTCCATGTCTTCAAGAAAACTTAATTTTGGTATTAATGAAAATGGCGTTGTTGCTAAACTGTTTCCGTCGTAACTATAAACAAAATTTCCAGAAGTTACTGGGATTGCCAAGTCTCCTCCAATACTAAAATTGTTACCTACAGTTGTATAAATACCTGAATCATCGCTTGTATAAACTATATCTTGTGTATTGACTGTAGTTCCGTTTATAAATCTACTACAGTTTATTGTGTTAAAAATTCCAATCCTTCCAGTAACATCCCCCAATGACAACAACGAAGCACATGTAATATTAGAAAATGAATTGAATACACCTGTTGGTCCGGTTGGACCTTGAATACCTTGTAAACCAGTGTACCCAGTAGGACCAATAGGACCGGTATTGCCCGTATAACCAGTATATCCAGTAGCACCTGTATTTGACGCAATACCTGGAATACCTTGTGGTCCAGTATAACCAGTAGGTCCCGTGTATCCAGTAGCACCTGTATTTGAAGCAATACCAGGGACACCTTGTGGTCCAGTGTATCCAGTAGGTCCACTATGTCCAGTATGTCCAGTGTATCCAGTATGTCCAGTATGTCCAGTATGACCAGTGTAACCAGTGTAACCAGTAGAACCTGTAGCACCCGTGTTTGAAGCAATACCTGGAATACCTTGTGGTCCAGTGTATCCAGTATATCCGGTATAACCGGTAGCACCCGTGTTTGAAGCAATACCTGGAATACCTTGTGGTCCAGTATAACCTGTATATCCCGTGTATCCAGTAGCACCTGTGTACCCCCTAGCTCCGGTAGAACCTGTATGTCCATTAGAGCCAGTGTAACCAGTATATCCAGTAAACCCAGTATGTCCAGTGTAACCAGTGTATCCAGTGTATCCGGTAGCTCCAGTAGAACCTGTATGACCAGTATGCCCAGTGTAACCAGTAGCTCCAGTAGAACCTATATGACCTGTATAACCCGTGTATCCCGTTGGTCCGGTAGAACCTGTATTTGTAGCAATACCTGGAATACCCTGTGGTCCAGTGTCTCCTGTATAACCAGTTGGTCCAGTAGAACCTGTGTTTGAAGCAATACCTGGAATACCTTGTGGTCCAGTATAACCAGTGTATCCAGTGTATCCGGTATATCCAGTCGGTCCAGTGTAACCCGTATGTCCAGTGTATCCAGTGTAACCAGTGTATCCAGTGTAACCCGTGTATCCAGTATGTCCAGTGTAACCCGTGTAACCGGTGTAACCTGTATAACCAGTGTATCCGGTATATCCGGTCGGTCCAGTATGACCAGTGTATCCGGTATATCCAGTATAACCAGTGGAACCCGTTGAACCCGTGTTTGAAGCAATACCTGGAATACCTTGTGGACCAGTGTAACCAGTGTAACCTGTATAACCAGTGTAACCGGTTGGTCCGGTATAACCAGTATATCCAGTCGGTCCAGTATGTCCAGTGTAACCAGTGTAACCAGTAGAACCAGTGTGTCCAGTAGCCCCAGTGTAACCAGTGTAACCAGTGTAACCAGTAGAACCTGTAGCACCTGTGTTTGAAGCAATACCTGGAATACCTTGTGGCCCAGTGTATCCAGTATATCCGGTATAACCAGTAGCACCTGTGTTTGAAGCAATACCTTGAATACCTTGTGGTCCAGTATGTCCAGTGTATCCAGTATACCCTGTGTAACCGGTATGTCCAGTATATCCAGTAGAACCAGTAGCTCCAGTATAACCAGTATAACCAGTATAACCCGTATAACCTCTATAACCGGTATATCCAGTGTAACCAGTGTAACCGGTATGCCCAGTGTAACCGGTGTATCCAGTAGCACCCGTGTTTGAAGCAATGCCTTGAATACCTTGTGGACCTGTATGACCTGTATAACCGGTGTATCCAGTAGCACCTGTGTTTGAAGCAATACCTTGAATACCTTGTGGACCTGTATGACCTGTATAGCCTGTATGACCTGTATAACCCGTGTATCCTGTATATCCAGTCGGACCAGTGTATCCGGTATATCCAGTCGGTCCAGTGTAACCAGTAGAACCTGTATTTGTAGCAATACCTGGAATACCTTGTGGACCAGTGTCTCCTGTATAACCGGTTGGTCCAGTAGCACCCGTGTTTGAAGCAATACCTGGAATACCTTGTGGACCAGTGTCTCCTGTATAACCGGTTGGTCCTGTGTATCCAGTATATCCAGTGTAACCCGTGTAACCAGTGTAACCCGTGTAACCGGTGTAACCAGTGTAACCGGTGTAACCCGTATAACCCGTGTAACCAGTGTAACCCGTGTAACCGGTGTAACCAGTGTAACCGGTGTAACCCGTATAACCGGTGTATCCAGTATAACCGGTGTATCCAGTTCGACCAGTATAACCAGTATAACCGGTATAACCTGTATAACCCGTTCGCCCTGTATAACCCGTGTAACCAGTATAACCAGTTCGACCAGTATAACCCGTGTAACCGGTATAACCTGTATATCCAGTAGCACCTGTGTTTGAAGCAATACCTGGAATACCTTGTGGTCCAGTGTATCCAGTATATCCGGTATATCCAGTAGCACCTGTGTTTGAAGAAACACCTGGAATACCTTGTGGTCCAGTGTATCCAGTATAACCAGTATAACCCGTGTAACCCGTGTATCCAGTATATCCAGTGTCACCCGTGTATCCAGTATAACCAGTATAACCCGTGTAACCGGTGTAACCGGTATATCCAGTCGGTCCAGTGTCACCAGTGTAACCAGTGTAACCCGTGTAACCAGTATAACCAGTTGGTCCGGTAGAACCTGTATTTGCAGCGATACCTGGAATACCTTGTGGTCCTGTGTCTCCTGTATATCCCGTGTAACCCGTAGGTCCAATATCTCCAGTATAACCAGTATAACCGGTGTATCCAGTGTAACCGGTATAACCTGTAGCACCTGTTTTTGTCGCAGTACCTGGTATACCCCGTGGTCCAGTATATCCGGTATAACCAGTATATCCAGTAGCACCTGTGTTTGAAGCAATACCTGGAATACCTTGTGGACCTGTATAACCTGTATGACCTGTCATTCCATCAGGACCAGTGTAACCTGTATAACCAGTGTAACCAGTATAACCTGTCATTCCATCAGGTCCAGTGTAACCTGTATAACCAGTATAACCAGTATAACCTGTATAACCCGTATAACCGGTCATTCCATCAGACCCAGTGTAACCCGTATAACCTGTATAACCAGTGTATCCAGTATAACCTGCGCTATCTAATAAATTTACAATAATGGGTTCGTCTAACCCATCGGCTGAAAAAATTAAGTTATAAGCATACATGGGTCCATCGGATGATTGAATAGCGATTGATGAAAAAGTAGATTGTGTTTGTATTTGCTGTTCATTTGTAATTATTTCTGTTTCACCTAACTGGTTTACATAAGATACAACTTCTTCTCGTGCAATATTCGAAAACTCGGGATAAACATTTGTATTGGTATCTATAACAATATATCCAATACTTTGTAGAGGATTATCTGAATTATTAGCTATAGGATTAATTAAATACCTGTAATTAGTATTTTTATTTATTGAATCACCCATTGTTTATCTGATATAATATAACCAGTTAATTTTATCGAATCAAACTATTTGTTTTGCGATTTCTTGAAAAATTATTCTTTGTTTTTTTAACTAAAGTGCGTCGCCGTGTTTTACTGTTGACAGAAGTACGCATTGTATATTTGTCGAAATAATGTTGTATATGTGGTAATTTCATTTTTACATATTCCATTATTTTTGTTTCGCATTTTCTTATTTTTCCTATAGATTGTTTGAAAAATTTCCTAAGAGGAGTTGAATTATCATGTATAGACATCCATTTCATTTTATCCTTTTCTAATATTTTGGAAGTACTAACAATATTGCGTTGTAAATATTGTGCAGTTATATCACATGTTTGATTAAATAAAATAGGTAAATATGGAAGGTATGGCATGGGTATAATAAAAATTCTATATGTTCGTGGATGTTCACCGTTATCTATATATAATGGATAATTTGTATCATTTTTCAACAATTTCAATAAATCATGATAATTTCCTAAAAAGCCGCGCATTTCTTCGGAACATTCTCGAGCCGCAGTTTGTTTATAATTCTCACCATTATCCATTCCGCCACCAAAATCGCAATAAGTAAATTTACCATTACTACAATATTTATTTTCTCGTCCCAGCAAAAAATGTAATTCGCCGTTGTGAATTGCTGTAAATAATATTCCTGCACCTGGCATAAGTATGGTTTATACGCAGAAAATAAACAAATTATTTTATTGTCTGCGGATAATATTAAAAATAAATGTAAATAATATATTTATAATGAACAATACAAATCCATTCATCCCGGTTATAATGGCAGCAGGTATTGCTGTAGTAGGTTGTGCTACCGCCTTTTATTTATCAGACACAACCGGGCATACGAACCAGAGGAAGAATTATATTATAAATACAAAGGGTTTTGATGATGAAATTGATAATACCGATGACTACGATTTGTCGCCAAAAATTAAACGAAAATATAACAAACCATCCAAACACTCTGTTTATGACGATGAAGATGAAGAAGAAGAAGACGACGACGAAGATGATGAGGAAGATGAGGACGATGAGGATGACGATGAAGATGATTTTGTCGACGATGAAGAATATGATGAAGATGATGGTGGATTTTTAATGCCAGGTAAAAAACACAAAAAAAGAGTTGTTAGTCAAAAAAAGAATGGTAAGCGTTAAGAATTTGACTTGATATTACACTTTTGAGGTATTTCTTGTGAAATTACCTCTACATGAGAAAGGTCGATAGCATTTAATGAATTACCGTTTTTAGGACCTGGAAATGGTTGTTGTGCCAAAGTAGGATTTGCGCATTTTTGTTGAACAATTGTTGTATAAGTGGAAGCATCGTATGGTGTGAATAATGTTTTTATACGCCCAGTATAACATTTCGATTTACATTTATCAAATGCTTCGTATGAAATAAAAGGTGATATGGTTGATCCGGAACGGCCGTGTGTCCCAGTAACACACATATTTGCGCTTGCTTTTGTATGCGTATAAACCCCGTTTGTATCGTTTAATAAATTATCATTTCCTTCCGGCGATACAACATTCGTTGGGTATTGTCCATTCCATATACATTGATATTTTAGTTCCAACATACCTTTATTTGACAAGACTGACGGTTTAATATACTTGTATTCTGTTCCTCGGGTATTGACTTCGCGTATGGGGAATACAGTTTCTCCTTGATAATAACGACCACAACATCCACCGTATCCCTTTGCGTATGCGCCTCTGTAAGGGGTAAATACTTTACTATACAGCCATGTTTTTCCTACACGACCTATGTTGCGATGACCTCCATTAATAGAAAATCCATTATTATTTTCATTAATAATTTGTGTTGTGTTATTTTTAAAAGGTCCTTGTGTTATCCATATCCCACCTGGACTTCTTCCAGATATTGACACACCCATGTAATTATTAGTGACCTTTTTTTTCATCGTTTGTAAAGACATTGTATATTAATAATGTATAATTTATTTATTTCATGTTTTCACACTAGCATCTGGATACGATAATCCTTAAATCATCATGGTTGTATGATTTACCGGTTTTATATACATGGAATTTGTACCTATAAAGAGATATTGTAACCCAACCAAAATAAATATTATCCCACTTAATATTTCCAATAATCTAACCGACATATATTTACTCGCAAATGAGCCAAAATATGCACCTATGGTCATGGTTATTGTAAGTAAAATACCCGTAACAATGGCTATATTTTTGCCAGTATAATATTCATTTAATCCTAAAATGGATGTTGGAAACAACAATGTAAATAAAAGTGTTCCGCAAGCCGTTTTAAAATCCTTTATAACATTAAACATTAATAGTGCTGGAATAATCACTATCATACCAACGGACCCCAACGACCCCTGTAAAATCCCAGATACAATACCGATGGCGGTTATTATAGCATATTTGACAAAAAAATTATGTGATGACATTAACATATAGTGATATTATTCATTTTACAAAACAAAAATGAATAATATCATGGGTATATCCTTTTAATATTGATATAGACAGTCGGCGATTAATACAAAGTTCCAGTCGATTCCATTTAAATCCATATTATTTCCCTTATCATCCAATAAACGAACTCTTAGTCTATCTATATTTACGGGTCCAAAATAGGTTCGTTGGTTCAATTGTAATGTCGAGCCGGTTTCTGTAATAATAGACCCAAAAGTAAGCCCCTTTGTAGAAATAGGGAGAATTGCAAAAGTATCTGAATTATTAGGCGCAGTTGGTTTATATCGTGTTGTTTTGCTATTATTTTTATTTATTTCATTTGAAGAGTATATCTGTGATTGTGTTAAGGTTCTTGGTGCGGATGGTAATGTATGAACAATATTATTATACGGTGGTATAATTTTATCAGCTATGACTCCAGCTGAAGTATTATTTAATAAAGATGCGTTTAATATATCTGTTTGTGTGAAAGGTGGTTGTCGTTGACAATAATATGGATTATCACCTGTATTATATTTTGTAGTAGGAATACGACTTGACAATTCGGTTATAGTAACAATACCGTTATTAATATGATTTTGATTAAAATCGTCGATAACTAAGATAAAGTAATTGATTGGATATATTTTGTATAACGCGCCTGCTCTATTTCCGTTTTCATATACATATTCGGCAATATCTCTATACCCCAAAATCCATCCCAGTGTATTTTGATAGTCGATGCCAGTTCGTTGTTTATTAACACCACATGTATTTGTCATTACGGATTCTACCCCACTTACATTATAAAAATAAATACTTCCACTATCTTGGATTGTGTTTTTGTAATATAAGATGGTATTACCGTTAGGGTCCGTGCAACCGTTTAGTGCTATATCGACTTTCCCATTTACTAAAGAAGCAAATATATAATCGCTTGGCAAAAATCCGCTGTTTTTGAATGAGAGATTTATAGCAGACAAAATATCGTCGATTGATTGATAATAACCGGGTTCAATCGTTATATTAAAATAATTACCCATGTTAAATATTTGAAATGTATTTGTATATTCGGTAATATTAAACCACGAAAAGGGTACTTGGATTGATGTTAAACGAAGAGAAAGAACATTTATTAGGCGTTCCGACAGGTCAATAGTAAAATCTGAATTCAGTTCACTTCCATCGCCCGTCATACCTTGACGATATTGGCTATCGATAACGATATACCGCGACATTGTGTTTTGTAAAACGGGATTGAGTGAGTCTTGTCCGACCTTTACTTGATAATTATTGGACACTCCCAATTGTTCTCGGTTCATTGGGAAATGATTATTATCAAATAATTGAATTTTATTTGCTCGTTGTGTAATTTTACCCTGTTGTTGTTTATCATCCTGTGGTAAATATTGATTACCAAGCCACTGGTTGCTCTGATTATTTTCCAACAATTTATCTTGTACATCCTGAAAAAAACGCACCATATCATCGTAACCATCATTCGCGCATTCTTGCATGTAGTAATTTGTTTTTTCTTTCACAGCTTCAGGTGTTATTTCTTTAATTCCCAATATATCCATCAACTCCTGTGTGGTGTAGTCATCTACATTTGTATTTGTTTCATCCATAATATATTAAAAGAGAAATGTGCTTATATGGTTTATTCAGCATATTTTATTTCTTAGATTGTTAATTATATCATGCTTTGTCGATAAAAAGAATGATATAATTCATAATTCATTAATTACAAAATTACAATTCAATGTCGTATATATTTTCTATAATTCGTTTTAAATCAAGTGCGATATTTCTACCTTCCAATCTTTCATCTGTCAATAACTTTTCTCTCAATAAAGATATACCTTGTAACCGTTTTTGGTGCGTCTTGCCTTTGAATAATATCAAATCTAATTTGGATACCAATTTTTCATCAATCTTTGATATGGTATCTCTACTAACAAAATATTTACCAATATATACATAACGATTGAATGTCGTATGTGAATATACATTTTTGATGTTAAATACGCATTTATTTTTTATAAAAGAGATGCCTGATATTTGATTACGAGAATTATTCATTTCTATCACGATAATAGAAGCATCCAATGGCAATTTTGGATTGATTGCCATTGGACAAGGATACAATACACCCTTTATTTGATATTTTGTTTTAAACGCAAGATTCTCACTCATGGTTACATCGGTAAATCTGGTCGTCGCCACAAACATTTTCCGAAAAATATCTATATTATAGATTTATATATTACATACTTCCACCTCACATATGTTCATTTTTATAATTTAATCAATAGTATTTATCATATTCCCAGCTATAATTATCTGTCGTATAAGCCATTGTATTATCATCCATATTTTCACCACACGATTCCGTGTCACTAAATACATCTAATGTATAATCAAAAAATGTATTATGGTCTTGTTCGTGGTTAAATTGGTAGTAATAATAATACGCATCTTCTCCATATAATTCAATATAATCATTTTTATATCTATCCCATCTCTCTATCATATTACAAAAAATAACAGATGCTTGTTCGTTATAATTTTCCATAATTATGTTACTATATTATTCTATAATCATGCTAATATTTAATATTGTTTAATAAATTATGTTATTTTGAAAAATCAAATACTGTCAAACCAATCTGGGTCAGATACACTCATAATTCCCGCCAAAGAACCTTCTTGGATATCGGTTGGTTCTATATGAGTGCTTGTAGAATGGTCTATGATGTCCTCTGTAAATATAACCTCATCTGCGCTGTGGGTTGCTGCTCCCGAGCCTAACTTTGAAACCAAATGAATCATTTGTGTGGATGTAGCACCATATTTATGTAATAATGTATCGATTTCTATATCAGAATAGCATTCCAATAAATCACACTTTTCCAATTTACCATTATCATGTATTTTTGTCTGCCATTCACGCATTCCAATCATTACCATTTGGTTTTTAGCAATTCTTTCATTGCGAAATTTCTTTCCTATAGTCAACATACGATTTTTATTATCCATACAAGCAACAATCGCATGACCACCGCCCAACTTCTCGGTAATAACGCCATACATTTCACCCTCTTCCTGTATCACTCTCAACACTCTACTTTTTGGTTTGAAGTGTTTGGATGCCATACCCTTTGCTTTGCTTCCACCATTCATATTTTTCACCATGATTGTATCTGAATTCTTCTTGATAAGACTTATTATGAATATATATTTATGTCAATAAATCAAATCATTTTTTTATTATAATATAATATATTATGACGCGAAAATACATAACACGCAGAAAATCTCCATCTCGAAAACAAATACATCGGAAAACATACAAGGGTGGGCGTGATACAAACATAAAGGGTAAAGTGAGTAAAATGAAAAAACGACACAGAAGAAGTTCTACATGCCGTGTGAAAGGAACATGTAGTTTAATTGTTTAAAAAAATGATATATAATAAGTATAATTACATATCTACAAAATGGAGTATCTAGGAGACGATATAATTATTCGTTCTAATATGGCTACTATAAATAACGACGCAATCATTACAAATTACTTGAGTAAATTCGAAAGCGATGAATATTCTATGGCGGGTGCGTTAGAATATATACATCAATTGGATGCTTACGATAAATTGGCCATAGCAATTTCAATCAGGTTATTGAATTCTTCTTTTGATTTGTTTAAATCAAATGGGTATATTGAATGGGAACGAGGGATGATGACTAAAAAGAAGAAAATCGAATAATAAATATTATAATAATTTATTTTATTTAATAAACGAATCAATTGACTTGTATATCATTCTTTTTGTTTTTTTGATATGCCGGCGACTCTTACCCCTTTTATGCTTTATTGATTTTTTATTTGACCTTAGATTCATACCACCTGTCATTTTTTTCGTTTCCGCGACATTTCTTAATTTGTATACAATTTTTTTCAATTCGTCTAATTGTAAATGAAGTGGGAGTAACATTATCTGGTCAATAATTCTATCTGCTATTTTTAAAGCATCATTGTCTTGTTGGTAACCACCACCCTTATGTTTCTTAGATGTATGAGATGGAGGACCCTTTTGTTGTGATTGTTGCGGTTGTTGAGATTGATTATTGTTTGTATTATTCATTGGAATAGGTGATGTAATAGATGATAAAGGGATACTTGGGGCAATGGTTTTCAAAAAATTGTCGAATTGTTCTTCTTGGTTTTTGGACATTCCATTTTTATTTGCAATTTCAATCGCATCCATATAATTTTTATAACTTCGCGATAAATATTCATATCCCATGTATTCTATTATCTTCAAATCCGCATCAAAAAACTTTAGTTTATAATCCATGAGATTAAACAGGTATTGTCCAAATGGCTGTAATTCTGGTATATTATTTACCTTTGTGACAATTTTTTCAAACGCATTTAATCCCATATCTACCATAATAACCATTTCAGCTGTAGTAACTGTTACTATCATCTCTTTTGTGTATTTTACACCTAAATCAAAGGCACCTTTAAAGGCGTTGAGTATTCCTATATTCAACTTATCATTTGTTTTTACTGTATCAAAATCATGTACAATAGTAGGATTATATCCACAAGACGATTTCAGCATTGTTATATTATTTCTACACATTATAATCAAGAGTGTGTAGAAATAATAAATAATATAGGGTCTATCAATATCAATGTGTGAATTATTTGGTTTTTCCAAAATCCTTGTATGATATTTTTTTATATCTGGGTTGTGTGTTTTTCAAAAAAGAATAATTGCTTAATTTACCCAGATGTGTATATCGTACTATATCTTTTTGAATTATTTTCAATTCGGCCGGTTTTCCATGACTTTTGGATGAATTGGCTATAGCATTTCCCATGGATGGTTTCGAACCAACATTATTATAATTCTTTAATGTAGCAAAAGATTTAGATTGAGGTCGAGTGGTTTTATTTTTGACAATCGCAAATTCATTATTCACATCCAGGTCCATTTTTAATTCTCTAAAAATAGAGTTCCTATTTACAATACAGTATTTCTTAGATACACACTCCAAGTATGAGTATGGGATACTAAAATCGGAATAATACTGAAATGATTTTTTATTATTGTCAAAAAACATAATAACATTACCATTTGGGGTATAGTCCATGACAATATTATTCGTTAATGAATTAATACAATCGTCCGTTAACGGGATTTTTTCTAATAATAAAAATTTATCATCATATTTCACATTGTAATTAATAGGTTGTGATTTTTCAATTGTATCATTAATTTTTCCATCCTTTTCATCTTGCGGTGATGAAAAGAAAATATAAAACACAAATGTGCTCACATTAGTTAAGATTTTGTAACTACCTAAGAAAAAATCAATTAATGTATCAGTTATTGTATTTAATCCATACTCATCATCATCTTTTTTATCATCACCGTCATCATCTAGTTTTTTATTACATTCATCATTTTCGGATTCGTCATCTTGAAAATCATACCCATAAAACAAATCGTACGCATTATGTAACATGATAAGGTTTTTCAAAAATTCGATAAATGATTCCATTTTAAGGTATACAATAATATTGTGTAAATATTTAAATATCTTCATGTATGTGTGGTTTATCTGTTTTGAAAGTATGTCTTGTTTTTAAGATATCAAAAAGAGATGATACTTCGTCATGTAGGAATGGTAATTTTATCATTTCATAACCTCTGCTTTTGTTATCTGGGTGAAGTTTTACTAAAAACAATTGGCTAATATTTGCACCATAATTTTTCTCCAATATTTTTTTGTAAATATTAAGCTGTAGCGAATAATGCCAAAAGTTCGTATCCGGTAGATGATTCACGCAATCGGCGATACCATATTTATTCCATCCAGATGTTTTATCAATTGATGTACATCTTTTCCAATCATAAATGGAAAGAGAACCGTCGTCATTAATATACAGCATATCGACCGAACCGGCAATCGTACATTCTTCGTCGTAAATCATCCATTCCGTTCGGTATGGTTTTAAGTTTGGATGAGACGCAACAAAGCTGAGAAAGAAACTCCATTCAGATGTATCGCTAATTTCCTTGAAATATTCGTGATTTTTATCGTTATATAATTCCAACAAATCACTATGGGTCACATGTTGTTGTGTCTCGCCGCCAGTGTTATTAAATTCTTGGTTCATAAACATTTCTATATAGTAATGGAGACTCGTGCCTTCGATAGATGACTGTGATGCTTTGTTTTTCCATTCGCGTTTGATTTCTTCTCTCGTTTTCCCATAATATTTACTCGCGGGCCATTTTTTACTGTTCATCATATTTGTAATAACAATATCGGCATCAAATGGCGAAAATAGCGTGTGAATAAATGTGGTTGTGGATATAAATCGTGATGTTCCATCACCTATAGTATAGTTATGGGTTGCTTCTGTAAATGTAATAAAATCGTCACGAATGTGATGATTTTTTATTTTCAGAGTATTGAAATCAACCGTTTCCATACTTAATACCGCTTATATATAAAGTATATGTTATATTTAACACTTCATTTTATTTTCCAAACAGTATTTTAAAAAAGAAATATCGTCTCTTTGACATGGTTGTTTCTGCTTTGCGTCGATAAGATAAAGATACATTTTTGGTATATTTTCATTATATATTACTTCACATAGATGATTTGTATTAATATTATACAGTAGATAAGTCATACCAGATTTTCTTGAACTTTTTATTTTTTTATTTTTATTCTTTCTTAGGTTTTTTATTTGATACTCTGTTTCATACATGAAAATGTATAACGCCAGTTGAATAAAATGTTCTTTTGACAATTCTTTTGTACATTTTATTTCGTATATTTTCTTTTGTTTTTTATCCAAAATATCTATCTGTCCATTGAGTGTGTGTGGTAAAATGACATTATTTACACAAGAAACATCTCGTTCGAATAAAGCATCCTTTGATATTCCAAGAGAATTCATTCGTTCCATGGAATATTCAAAATGAACGAACGACAACCAATTATATTCTTTTATTTGTTGTAATCGATGTATTGTTTTATTTTGATAAGCAGACCAACAGTTTGATATATATAATAAATCCTCAATTGTTTCAAAAGTTGGGGAATAAGATACTTCACCTCCTTTCCGATATATAGAATATAAATCAATTTCTTGTATATGTTGATACAACTGCGAATAACCTTCATTGTGCCTCATGTTTAATAGAGAATTCCATATACTCGATTCACCTGTAAGGACAAGCTGGAAAAAAAGTGGGAAACAAATACCATTTAAATCTGACACCATTTCAGAAGTATCATCCATTTTTACAATATGTGGTATATTCATCTTAGATATTTCAGGTTCCCGTATTGTATTAATTGTTAAAAGAGAATAACATTCATCTATGACTTCCTGTGATAAATGTCGTAATATTTCGGTAGCCCCCCAATTTCTTACCCTACTACCATTCATTGTTCTTTCTTTTTGTTTTTGAACACCATTTACATGATATGATGGACAAGTATATTCATCCAAGAATTTACACGGTATTCCTTCTATACCCATAAAGGGTAAATATTTGCGTTTTCTGTCATGTATTAGAATTAATTTTTCAGAAGCCCGTGTTGTCGCAACATATAATACATTGGGGCACAGCAATGGTGACTTTACCCTCTCGTAAAATTCAAAATATGAATCGTCAAAATTAAAAACAATAACAGCTTTGCGCTCCAACCCTTTGCATTGATGAAATGATAAAAATACCAATTTACTACTCATGACACTTTCATCTACACTCCCTTCATCACTTGATGGAATATAAACGGGAATATTCAAATTCAATATTAATAAATTTTCTAAAATAATAACAGGATTTAACCCTTTATTTGCATTCAAAAACCCACCAGGTTTACTTTCTATTTTCTGAATATCTCCATCATCGCATGTATGAGAATTATTACGAATGGACGGTGCTAATATAAATATATCGCTGGGTAAATACCCGCCGTCCAATAATTGTTTTACTTCATTGACAATTCTATTATAATAATAATTTGGTTGCCATGCGTTACACATTATGTATCTTGGTTTGATTTCAGATTTCTTAGATGATGAAATATATACAGAAGATTGAAAACATCCGTGATTAATAAAATCTGCCATAGTAGTTGTAATCCGAAAACTTTCAGACAATGTACAATGTTTCCAGTTTTTGTTATTTACACAGCTGAATATTTTATCACCCATACTAAGAAAACGACTATCAGAACCATTAAATTCATAAATAGATTGTTTTACATCCCCTAACAAACACATGGAAGGTTTTTTCTTATCAACTGGAATATCATTAATTACTTTAACAATCAACTCGTAGAATAATGGCGTCATGTCTTGAACTTCATCCAGTATCAATATATCAAATTGAAAATCGTATAACATCGGTTTATTTTTATTGAGCGTTTCTCTAATTTCAGTATCCGTTTTACACGAATTGTGGTAATACTTTCTACAAAAAGAATGATATGTGTGAACTTCAATATTCTCCAACCCCATTTCACAACATTTATGGCGTGTTTCGTATCTTAGTTTTGCGTTATATGTAATTAACAAAAATTGCAATTCCGGATATGCGTTTGCCATAAAGAGTATGGTTGTGGTTTTTCCAGAACCAGCGACGGCATTTACAACCACATTATATTCTAAGACAGAATTAACAATTTCCTTTTGTTCATCCGTCATTTGTTTATTCGACATGTTTATATTATTTTTTAGTTATAATATTATAACCATTTACATTTACATTATTTAACTTTATAATTGGAAAGTGTAACCATATTATCTTAGGATGTTCATTATATTATCCGTTATTATTATATAATGAACACACATAGCCCTATTGTACGAAGACGAATGGAACAATTGGCGAGAGAGGAAGCAGAGAGAACCATGAGAATGCAAGAAGAACAAGCAAGAGAAGAAGAGGCATCCCTAAGAATGCAAGAAGACCAAATAAGAGAAGAAGATGCATCCCTAAGAATGCAAGAAGACCAAATAAGAGAAGAAGAAGATTTATTAACCAAAAATGAACAAAGAAAAATGAACGAACGAATGTCTAGAGTACAACAATCTAAAAATCGTTCAGAAAGGGTAGTAAATAATATAATGAAAGCCAGAGTAAAAGACCGGGAATTGTATAATGATATGCTTAAAAATCCATACAATATGAGAAAAATGAATGAATATGAAAGAGCTGTATATAAATTAGACAACCAGCCCAATATTTTACCTGTAATAAAAGAAGGTGATAGAGAATATTCAGGTGGTAAAAAATCCAAGAAGTCCAAGAAGTCCAAGAAGTCCAAGAAGTCCAAGAAGTCGAGAAAACAAATAAAAACGAGAAAACAAAGAAGGTGAAGTTAATAAGATAAACAATAATCGTAAAAATTTCGATAAATAATATGTGTTTCGTGTTGTATTTCAGGATGTCCTAAAATACAAAACATCTTATCGTTGTATTGAAAAGCTATCGGGGTGTTCTTTCCATTCAATACAATAGATGCCAATACCTTTGAATTTTCAGTTCTTGGTTTAACAGGTAAATCGCTGAAACAAAAATTCATATTTACATGTTTCGTCAATCCATTAAATAGAAAACAATTTTTAGGAACTATGGTCGTAGGTAATACTCCGCAAACAAATCCCTTCATCCTTTTTAACGAACCGCCATTTAAAATGGTCATTAATTGACTACCAAAACAAATTCCTAATACGGGAACTTGAAGATTCAACATGTAATAAATATCATAATTATAGTTCATGATACTATCATTTTCAAGTATCATCGGAGAACCTGATAAAATAACACCCTTAATTCTGTTTTTGTATTTTTTGAGTAATTTTTCATCCACCTTTTTTGTTTCAATAAACGGAACACGGAGTTCTTGTAAGGCGTGGCGAATTTGAATAATATATGATAATTTATTTCCATGTGTTGAATTATTTATGAGCAAAAGCATAATATATAATATACTGGCATAATTATTGTAGTTTATTCATGTCTTTATAAGTTTGAATAAAAAAGATGGCGGGATGTATAATTATTATAAATAATAGATAATCATCTGAGCCAATAAACAGAGAAATCGTCTGTATAAAATTTACTCGCGTTAAATAAAAACAAATTTACTGAGCGAAATGTTTGAACTTGTTTTTTTGTCTCAGGGTCTCTTGTTGTAAAACATGAATTGGGAGATTTGTATTCTCCCATTCGAATACATGCCTTATTAAATTGGATAATAATTCTCGCACCCCTTTTTGAAACCATAAAAGAGGATGAATAATTCGTATCAACATCATCGATATACCATGAACTTGCGTGAAACATTCGTGTTTCCATTAATTTTTCAGACCGTGTTTCTGATGTTGTTTGTCTATTAATAAAAATAATATCCTGAATTATACCTGATGATTTCATTTGTAAATACGCGAAATAAATATATTCTAATAAGTTTCTTGATAAAAGAACTGTATCAATAATAACAACTCCATATAATATACTTTTAGTTTCAGCTATTTTTTCGAATGCATTGATATACGCCGAAACAAGCTCAGTCTCACTCTCAATCTCTACAAATTCATAATCTGTCATACCATACCTTTTAAACTGAGCATCAATAAACGCCTTTCGTAAAGGAAATTTGGCGTTGTGTATAAT
>Ga0247722_10000387_pt1 | contig 27594 bp, 28 predicted proteins | sample MSEWelMarce3H_FC_FD_189094 | JGI IMG/M metagenome (GOLD analysis project Ga0247722, IMG submission 189094) | Subsurface sediment microbial communities from gas well in West Virginia, United States - MSEEL Well Study Marcellus 3H_FC | ecosystem: Environmental > Terrestrial > Deep subsurface >... | reverse complement strand
TATGCTCCTTGGAAATAACGCGTTATTGCCTTCGTCGCATGCCTTGTGCCTAGCCATTTTCCGGCTCAGCGCAATTGTGAATGAAACGTCAACAGACCCTAGGATCTGTTGGACTAGACAGTCGAAGCGAAAAATCGCATGGTCGAGACCAGATCTTGCCGAATTTGCAGCGCCAATAACGAGTTATTGGTCAAAAATCTGGTGGGATATAGGCCGATCAGGTGATTTTGCAGCTGACTGATGCTAAGTCCGACAGGCTGCTAGACCCCTCGTAAAAAACCATGGGCCGATTGATTCGGCCCATTTTTTATTCAAAATGTAGGAGGGTACGTTTTTATTCCCACGTGTTCATGCGGCCGCGTGGGTACGATAAAGCCGTGCCCACCCAGCCCTCAAAAAAGGTAAAAATTGCCCTAAGTCAAATATGCAACTGTCTTTCTGCGTAAAATCCGACTAAATTAGTCGGGAATTATTAGGAGAGGAAAGATGTCATTGTTTTCTACCGAAACGGTCACTTTTGAAACGCCTATCGCCATGCTGATAGCCTGTCACGACAGGGTGCGCCAGTACGCTGATTTAACGCTCAAACTGGCTCAGCACCTGATTAAAGAGGGTGTAGATGCCAAGGCACAAGATGCTGCTACCGGCATCTTGCGCTATTTCAACATGGCAGCCCCGCTGCACCACGACGATGAAGATCTCGATTTATTCCCGCTACTTAGCCAATACGGCGATGCTGAGCTGCAAGCCATCATTGCATCAACCAGCGCCGAACACGAAACACTTGGCCTGCTCTGGCAAGAAGTACGCGGCTATCTAATCCCACTGGCTGCAGGACAAGGTGGCAGCTTACCTCTGGCTTTAGCCAGTGAATTTTCCAAGCGCTACCCCGCCCATGCGGATCTGGAAGAAAACCGTATTTATCCCAGTGCCGAATTGCTACTCGATGCCCCCACACTGGCGGCAATAGGGCAGAACATGGCAAACCGACGCATCCAAAGCAGTGAGAAAGCCTTATGAAAACCTTTCTCAGCGCCCCTCACCGTGTTGGCTTTTTTTGCGGCACTTTATTGCTGATCGCAAGCCTTGCTTGGTGGGCCAGCGAAATGCTGCTTAGGGCTAGCGGCAACACCATGCCCAGCAGTATTGCACCGATGTTTTTGCATGGCTATCTGATGCTGTACGGATTTTTCCCGCTGTTTATGCTGGGCTTTATCTACACGGCGGGGCCTAAATGGCTGGGAGTGGCCAGCCCCCCAGCCAAGCTCTATGTGCCGATTTTTATCACCTATGCCATAGGTAGCGCCCTCTTGATTGCCGCGCTATTTTGGCAGCCACTGCTTAGGCTCGGCATTGCCTTGCACTGGATTAGTTGGGGGGCCGCCTGCCTCGTCTGGTTAAACCGTGTGCAGGCCAGCAGCGCCCCAGATCGCGGCCACGCTATTCGTATTGCACTGGCCTTTGTTATGGGGTGGATAGGACAAGCGCTGGCGCTGTATTGGACCGTGCTTGGCGCAACGACGGGCTGGCTGAGCATGATAGAAATCGGCTTATGGGGATTTTTGCTGCCGGTGTATTTAACCGTCAGCCACAGAATGCTGCCGTTTTTCTCTGCCAACGCCATCCCAAACTACAGCGCATGGCGGCCGCTATGGCTGTTAAACGCCATGATTGCCTTGTCTTGGGGCCATGGGGCCTTAAAGCTGGCGCATTTCAACAGCCTGCCTGTTGATGCCGTATTTGCTGGGCTGCTACTTTATACCAGCTACCGCTGGCGTCTATTTGCCTCGCTCCAAAACCGCCTCTTAGCCATGCTGCATCTTGCCTTTGCCTGGGCGGCGGTCGCGATGCTGCTTTACACCGTACAAGATGCGGCCCTACTAGCTGGTTCGGCCATTCTGGGATTTGCACCGCTGCACGCCATCAGCATCGGCTTTTTTGGCACGATGCTACTGGGCTTTGCCACAAGGGTGAGTCTGGGCCACGCTGGCCTGCCACTGATCCTCAGCCGCCTTGCTTGGACACTCTATTGCCTGCTGCATGGCGTCGCCATTGCTCGTGTGCTGGCCGAAGTGTTGCCTTGGCAAAACACCCTGCTCTGCGCCGCAGCCTTGGGCGCATTGCTGGCCTTCCTACTATGGGGCAGCCGCTTTATGCCGGTGTATTTAAAGCCAAGAGCGGATGGGAAGGCGGGGTAGTGTTATCTCGTCATTCCCGAATGTTTGTGTCGGGAATCCAGAGGCTCTGCTGGATCCCCGATAAAAACACTCGAGGATGACGGCCTTGAATTGTTTGAGAAGTTCAAACTCGCACCAAGGTATATCATTCCCCATCCTTTACCCTTGGTTTACACATGCTTCACGTCAAAGTTATTCTTACCCAAATCTCGCTTAATCCTTCGCTTAGCAGCGATTCGCTCTCAGCCAGTAGCAAAGCCAAGCTAGCAACAATGAAATCACCCGCCCGCGTTCAGCAGTTTATTCTTGGCCGCATGCTGCTCGCTCAAGCAGCGACACGAGCCTTAGGGGTTGATTACGCAGCGGCAGATATTGAAGAGGGTGAGTTTTTTCCCTATTTAAGGCTAGCCACTCATTTGCACGCCAGTATTTCGCATAGTGGGGATAGCTTGGGGGTGACGGTCAATACTGAACGAGTAGGGCTAGATATTGAAAGCTGCCGACCTAAAGCCAATATCGCCAAATTGGCCACATTTGCACTGCATCAAGATGAAGCCAGCTGGGTAAACGCCGAAGAGGCAGAAGCTCAAGAGCGCTTTTATCTGCTTTGGACTTTACGTGAAGCGGCGTTTAAAGCGGGTTTACGTGAGCACGTAATACGCGGTAGCAGCATAATTACAGATAACAATCTTGATGTAGATTGGCACTGGGCTAGTGCAAGAGAGCCAAAACAGCGGGTAAGTATCGCCTCAGCCACGGCCTGCTCTTTGGTTTTAATCCACAATCTGGCGCTGTAATCGCCAAATAACGATGCATTCCATCAAATATTGCACTCTTCACCCTTAGCGCTCAAAACCGAGAAAAATGGCCTTAAAAGGCAAAAAATAGCCAAAATAATGAGTTTACTAAGCGGAAACAATCATTTTTAGCCGTTTTTTGCTAGAGAATAAAAAATATGCAGCCATTTTACTAAGGACTGATAAACGACACTTTGCGATAGTACGGTATATGCAAACGCAGAGTTAAGGTAAGCTACCCGTTCATACCAACCCTAGTTTTCCAATGATGACCGATCAAAATTCAGCTTTAGCCCAAGCATTTCAATCTGCGATTGGTGAGAAATCTGCCCGTCAGCAGCAAATTATGATTATTGAATTACTTTATCAGCGTTATCCGGTGATGAAGCAATTTAAACCTTTAATGATCGGTGTTCACAAAGAGCTAGAAAAAGCACTGCCACAGTTTGGTGCCAATCATGTGCATCGCGCCATTGCCGCTCACTGTCGCAAAGTGCGCTACCTTAAGTCGGTAGCTCGTGGCGGCAAGCGCTTTGATCTGAATGGCAAGCCAGTTGGCGATGTGACTGTTGAAGAAAAAACAGCTGCAGCCAAATTCGTACAAAATATCGAAGATCGCAAAAAACCACAGACTGCTACCCTAGCAGCTGAAGTGACTGCTGATCCAATCGTGACCGAAGTAACGGCTGTTACTGAAGAAGTAGGCAGCGATAAAACCGCAGAATAAATTAAGCAAAAAAAGGCTGCATAGTGATATGCAGCCTTTTTTACGTCTAGCTAAACAGCTTATAGGGCAATAGCTTGCCAGCCTTCAGTAGATTGGCGCTCTAAGCCAGTCTCAGCGCTTTGCTTTCATTGCCTTTTTGCATAAAAAACATCACATAGCGCACCGCTACATAGCCAACGATCACCGTGGCAACGCCCAACTCTAGCTGCGCTAGCCACTGTACCTGCGCCACGTATTCAGCAGCAAACTCCCACTGCCCAAGTAAATGGCTAAGCTTAAATAAGGCAGTAGAACCAATCACCAGTGGAAAAGTAAATGCGGCATAGCCTGGTGAAAAAGGCAGGCCCAGCAGCTTAAAAAAGGCCAGATAGATAATTCCCGTCATCAAGAGCGAAATCCCAAATAACACAGCCACAATCAATAATGATGGCTCGGCGGTAATCGTTAGATAACCAGCAAGCGAAAGGCTGGCAGGAGCGGCTAAAATAGCAATAGTGGGCTTGGCTGCGTCTGGAACTTCATGGCTAAAAATCAGCCGATACAACATCAGCGGCAACATTACGGCGTAGCAGAAAATACCGAACCACAATAAACCATGAGCAAGCGCTGCAAACTGCCCACCGGGGAAAGCCACATCGGCCACAATAATGCCCACTGGCGGTACAAACCAACTTGGCACCATATGATGGATTTCAAAGTCTTTGGCGCGGTGCCAGATAAACATCACCAGAAACGCCATATGCAAGACCACGGCAAATAACCAAAGTCCCTCTGCAAAGTTCACATCAAAGCTGCCCAGCGCCTTGGAAACCACCATTGTCGCCATTGCAAAGGTAGGCACCACGCTGCCAACTACAGGGTGAGCTAAATCTTGCTGTAATAAACGAGGGTGCAGTGCAAATTTGAAAGCTAAGATCAGTAATAACACTGCAGCAATGGCAGCTCCAAGTAATTGAGCATAACCATGAAATTCACCGCCGTTTTCCCAACACCACCCTAAGCTAGCAATCCCTAAGGCAAGTCCTGCCATCGGTGTAGGGGCTGCGGCGAGTAATTGACGAGTTCGAGTAAACATAACGGCCTTCTTGCTTCTGACAATATAAATAGAATAACGCTCGGCCATTGTTTATCATATCTAAATGATTTGAATTAGGTGTTTAGCAAAACAATATGAAGCTTACTCTGCAGCAGCTTAAAACCTTCGCGGCTATAGCCCGTTATGGCAATCTTGGCATGGCCGCCAATGAGCTATGTCTAAGTAAGGGCGCGGTTTCGCAATCTTTACAAGAGTTAGAGCGCCAGCTGGCAACGCCGCTGTTTGATCGGGTTCACCCACGCCTGCAATTGAATGCAGAGGGTAAGTTATTACAACCCGTGGTCGAAGAGTTACTCGCTCGGGTGCTAGATATTGAAACGATGTTTGCCAGTGATAGCGAGCCTATTGGGCAGCTACGCCTTGGAGCCACCCAAACCATAGGCAATTACCTACTCCCTATTTTGCTAGCACGTTCCGAGCAAGCCACCACCCCGCGTATCTCTATTGCCAATACCCATATCCTTAGCCATGCGCTCGCCCATTTTGAGCTAGACCTCGCCTTGATCGAAGGCAAAAACCACCACCCCGATTTAATCGCCGATCCTTGGCTACAAGATGAAATGTGCATTGTAGCGGCAACATCTCATCCATTGGCGACCAAGGCAGAGCTGGCAATCACCACCTTAAATGGCGAAACATGGGTGCTGCGAGAACCTATGTCTGGTAACCGGGAACAATTTGAGCAACTGATCCAGCCACAGCTCAGTAACAGCCGCATTGGATTAGAGCTCAATACACTGGAGGCGGTGATGCTAGCGGTAGAGCAGGGGCTAGGAATCACTTTTATCTCCAAGCTGGCCGTAAAAGACCGCCTAAGCAGCGGGCGATTAATCTGCCTGCCCATCCAGCAGCGCTTTCCACGCCAGCTGTACCTTGCGTGGCACAAACAAAAATATCATTCAGCAGCCTTACGCCGGTTTATTCAGTTTTGCAGGGATCAAGCGGGGGTGATTTGCTAAGGATAAGCGGATCATCAATACCCAACGCTCGTGCATCAACCGCGTGCGCAAGATAAAACGTTTTGCCCACCCTACAAAAAACGTTAGCTACGCAACAGGACTCGGCATTGAACAAATTCTTTCTGCGCACCATCCCTGGGCTGGCCTTATTTCTTAACTACCCGCGTGATTGCTGGCGTCAGGATTTACTGGCGGGATTGTCTGTGGCGTCCGTCGCCCTGCCAGTAGGCGTAGCCTATGCCCAGCTGGCCGGAATGAGCCCTATTGCAGGTCTTTACGCCAGTATTTTACCCATGGTGGCTTACGCCCTATTTGGCTCTTCACGGCAATTGATTGTAGGACCAGATGCGGCGACCTGTGCAATGGTGGCTTCAACTCTACTGCCGATGGCGGCTGGATTGCCTGAGCTATATATCTCACTATCAGTAGCCTTGGCACTGATTACCGGCCTGTTTTGCCTGCTGGCTAGCCGCTTTAAACTAGGCTTTCTGGCCGATTTTTTATCCCCGCCGATTCTAGCAGGCTTTTTAAATGGCGTAGCGATCAGCATTGCGCTGGGGCAACTGGGTAAATTACTCGGTTTTACTTTTCAAAAGCACGACTTTATTGGCCGCATTCTTGAGCTGCCAGATCGCCTGCCCGAGCTACATCAAGCCACAGCAGTCATTGGCCTTGGCACGCTGTTAGCCATTCAAATTATTAAACGCCTACTGCCTAAGCTGCCCACTGCCCTTGTTACCATGGGCCTTGCTGCGCTGGTGATCTTTAGCCTGAATTTACAAAATGCAGGCATCGCCATCATCGGCTTATTGCCCGCTGGCCTGCCCACTTTGCACTGGCCCACCGTCCCTCGGGCCCATCTGGGTGAATTACTCGGAGCAGGGGCGGGGCTGGCGCTAATCAGCTTTAGCAGCGCTATTCTAACGGCACGCAGCTTTGCCGCTAAAAATCGTTATGAAATCGATGCCGATAGAGAATTTACCGCATTGGGTATGGCGAATATTGCAGCTGCTTTTTCACAGGGCTTTGTGATTAGTGGCGCGGATTCCAGAACGGCAGTCAATGATCATGCCGGTGGTAAAACGCAAATGGTGAGCCTAGTTGCGGCGGCAGCCATCGCCATTGCCATCGCGCTATTTACCGCCCCGCTGCAATATGTGCCGATTGCCGCGCTGGCCGCCGTACTAATTACCGCCTCGTTTGGGCTAATGAGTTTTGCTAATTTTATTTATTTTCGCCAAGCCAGCCGTGGCGAATACGGTATTGCCATCCTTACCATTATTGGCGTGGCCTGTGTAGGCGTGATGCAGGGCATGCTGTTTGCAGTGTTAATGGCGACGCTGCGGTTACTTATTAAGCTGGCCCGGCCGCATGAAAGCCTGCTCGGTGTTTATCCTGGCAAAAACAGCTTTCACGATTTATCCCACCACCCCGGCGCTGCGCCGATTGATGGCATGCTGGTTTATCGCTTTGATGCCTCGCTTAATTTCTTTAACGCCAATTACTTCCGCCAGCGGGTTTTATCTTTAGCCGATGGTGCCTCGCCCCATGTTTCATGGGTGGTGCTGGATACCGTGCCGATTAACCAGATTGATCTAGCTGGAATAGAAGCCATCATTATTTTGCAAAGAGATTTAAAAGAGCGCGGCATCGCACTGGCGCTATCAGGGCGCAAATCACAGACCGAATTTATTGCCACCAGACACCATAAGCTAGATGAATTACACGCCAACTTTCTAATTTTCTCAAGCCTAAAGCAGGCTTACCGCGCCTTTAGACAACAAGTGTTGGTACAAACTCAAATGACGCAAACTGCTGCTCAATTGCCGCTAAAGTGGCACGCTGAGGAAAATGAAGCTGCGCAGAATTAACCAGTGCAGGCTCGATACAACCAGCTGGCCTGAAGGATTGCAATACATAGCGCTGCACCCCTGCAGCGCTTAAGGTTCTAGCAAGGGCGATCAGCTCATCCTCGCTATGCAAGCTGGGATGGATGGTGCTGCGACATTCCAGCGCCACTTTGCTCGCCAATAGCAGCTTTAAAGAAGCGCTAGCGACAGCACCACTGCCTACGATGGTAGTGATCTTTTCGTAGTGCAGAAAATCGCTTTTAATATCAAAACCCACCCAATCCAAATAGGGCAAGCATTCCTGCAAACGCTTGGGATAAGCGCCGCCACTATGCAGGCCAATTTTAAAGCCGAGTGCTTTTACAGCACGCATCATCTCGGGTAACTGAGGCTCGGTCAGTGGCTCACCGCCGGAAAAAACCACCGCATCCAAGAGGCCACGGCGTGTTTTTAGCCAGATCAGGATTTCATCCCACTGTGGTGCTGCATCGTGATGCTCACGCGCTAGTAAATGCGGATTGTGACAATAGCCACAGCGCCAAGGACAGCCAGCCAAAAACACCACACAAGCCAGCTCGCCGGGATAATCACAGCTAGAAAACGGCACCAAGCCGCCAATCTTGGGCGCGGGCATCATTATTGAACGGTATTACATTCGTTAAAAAATTGCCTTTCTTTAAATTCGCCTTTCTTCCCGATATTAAAACTACTAATAGGCCGGTGATAACCCATCACCCGCGTCCAGACTTCGCAACGAGTGCGTTCTTCATCTTTAAGCTCAGGAGATAGCTGGGTTTGAACCGATAAATCACTCATGATTTTTTCCTGTTAAATGTAGTTTAAGGTCGAAAAATATCTGTAGACACAAAGAACACAGAGAAAGCGATTAAGAAGTTTTACAGGTTTTCTCTGTGCGCTCTGTGTTCTCACAGCGCTCCGTGTCTACAGACCTTTTTGAATTTTCATCCCAGCGCACAGCTCTTCTTCGCCATCAACTCGCCATCGCACTTTGGGCAAAACTCGTGGTGGCCGCTTAGGTAGCCGTGTTTTGGGCAAATAGAGAAAGTAGGCGTGATGGTGATGTAGGGCAGGCGGTAGTTGGTCAGCGCTTTTTTCACCAGTGCTTTGCACGCTGCGGGGCTGGAAATGGCCTCGTTCATATACAGATGCAGCACCGTGCCGCCGGTGTATTTTCGCTGCAATTCCTGCTGACGGCCCAGGGCTTCGAATGGATCATCAGTAAAGCCTACCGGCAGCTGGCTGGAGTTGGTATAGAAGGGCTGCTCCACCGTGCCTGCTTGCAAAATATCGGGATAAAACTTTTTATCTTCTTTGGCAAAGCGATAAGTCGTGCCTTCGGCTGGCGTGGCTTCCAAATTGTAAAGATGGCCGGTTTCTTCCTGAATTTCGGTCATTGTGGCGCGAATATGATCGAGCAGGCGGATGGCTAAGGCGTAACCTGCTTCCGAGCTGATATCGTCTTGATCATCGCTAAAATTACGAATCATCTCGTTAATACCATTCACCCCCAGCGTGCTGAAGTGATTACGCAGCGTGCCTAAGTAACGCTTGGTATAGGGGTAAAGACCGCCATCAATTAAGCGCCCAATTAATTTGCGTTTAATTTCTAAAGATTGCTTGGCCAAATCCATCAGTTGATCAACACGTGCCAAGAGGCCTGCTTCATTACCTTTGAATTCGTAACCAATCCGCGCGCAGTTGATAGTGACCACGCCCAGCGAACCGGTTTGCTCAGCCGAGCCAAATAAGCCATTACCGCGTTTTAATAGCTCACGCAGGTCAAGCTGCAAGCGGCAGCACATCGAGCGCACCATATGCGGCTCTAAATCCGAATTTAAGAAATTCTGGAAATAGGGCAGGCCATACTTAGCGGTCATTTCAAACAAAAGATCGGTATTGGGGTGATCCCATGCAAAATCTTTAGTGATGTTGTAGGTGGGAATCGGGAAAGTAAACACACGGCCCAGCGCATCGCCTTCCATCATCACTTCGATATAAGCGCGATTAATCATATCCATTTCGGTTTGCAAATCGCCGTAGCTAAATGGCATTTCCTTGCCACCCACGTAGGGGATTTGTTCACGTAAATCTTCTGGGCAGATCCAATCGAAAGTCAGATTAGTAAACGGCGTTTGCGTACCCCAGCGGCTAGGCACATTCAGGTTGTAAATCAGCTCTTGGATATATTGCTTTACCTGCTTGTATTGCAGATTATCCGCACGAATAAACGCCGCCATATAGGTATCAAATGAGCTGAACGCCTGAGCGCCCGCCCATTCATTTTGCAAAGTACCTAAAAAGTTAACAATCTGGCCAATGGCGGCAGAGAAATGCTTAGGCGGCTTGGCCTCCACCTTGCCCGGCACGCCATTAAAGCCCTCTTGCAAAAGGCGGCGTAAAGACCAGCCCGCGCAATAGCCAGATAGCATATCTAAATCATGAATATGCATGGCACCAGAGCGATGCGCCTCGCCAATTTCTGGTGGATAAACATGGCTTAGCCAATAATTGGCAATCATTTTGCCACTGGTATTTAAAATCAGCCCGCCCAAGCTCCAGCCTTGATTGGCATTGGCATTCACCCGCCAATCAGATTGATCCAGATATTCATTAATTGACGATTCAACATCCACCACGGTGCGCACATCGGAGCGCAAGCGTGCATGCTGGCTACGATAAGCAATAAAGGCACGGGCGGTTTTTAGATAATGATATTGCAACAGCGCTTCTTCAGCCTGATCCTGAATCAGCTCGATAGTGGGGGTGAGATCACCCTGCAAACGGCTGCTAATCAGCGAGCTTAAGCGGATTGCTTCTGCCTCATCAAATTCACCTGTTACGCGGCTGGCATTCAGCAGGGCAAGACGAATTTTATCAACATCAAATGGCACGATGCGGCCATCGCGTTTCAGCACATATTGCGGGTATATGGTCATTTTTCCCCACCTAGATCAGGGTAGAATATTTTCACAGACCACAATATATGGTGTTTAAACTATCAATGCTTAACTAGATATAGGGTAATTGATGATAATCAAAAAATAATAAACTAAGACTTGCCCACCGAATCTGCATAACGCCTCAGCCCTGCAATTACCAATACCATTACCGCAGCAATCAGTAATAGTGCGATGGCATATTGATGCGCGCTGGCGTAATCAAGCCGCTGCGTAGCATCAAATAATGCAATCGATGCAACACGCGTTTCGTCCGCGATATTACCGCCCAGCATCAGCACCACGCCAAACTCGCCCACGGTATGGGCAAAAGAAAGCGCTGCGCCACTATAAATACCATGCCTAGCAGCGGGTAACACCACGCCCCAAAACACCTTGCTTGCCGAACCGCCTAAGGCACGGCCAGATTCGATTAGCTCGGGTGAAACACCGCGTATAGCGGTTTGAATAGGTTGCACAGCAAAGGGCAGGCTGTAGAGGATAGATCCCACCACCAGCCCACTAAAGCTAAACGCCAGCGGCTGGCCAAATATGGCTACCCACCAAGACCCAGCCAAAGCTTGCGGGGCAAAAATCTGCAGCAGATAAAAACCAATCACAGTAGGAGGTAAAACAATGGGAAGAGTGACAATTATTTCTAGCAACAGCACCCAGTTGCTGCGGCATTCACACAGACAGCGCGCCAAAATAATACTAATTGGCAAGAGACACAGCGTGGTAACGCCCGCCAACTTTAGCGTTAACCACAGCGTGGCAAAAAGCTCAGGGCTCAATGGCGCTCCGGCAGATCAAAACCACAGCGTTGTAGCGTGCTGCGGGCAGCATTACTTTGTAGAAAATCCACGTAGCTGGCCGCCAGTGGATTGCTCTTGCCGTAACGCGTCACAATTGCGGCCTGAATCAACGGTGAATGGCTTTGGGCTGGCAATAGCAAGGATCGGCCAACACCGCTTAAAGCGGGCGACTTCAGTAATGAATACGCCACTAAACCCACATCGGCATTGCCAGTTTGTACAAACTGCACCGCTTGAACAATATTATTACCCAATACTAATTTGGGGCTGACAGTATCCCATACCCCTGCCTGCTGCATAGCGGCACGGGCGGCTTGACCATAGGGAGCGTGATCTGGATTAGCAATGGCAATACGCTTAATCCCTGCATCACCCAAGCGGGTCAAATCAAGCACCACATTAGGCTGCATCGTCCATAGCGCTAAGCGGCCAATCGCATAAGGTTTTAGGGTTGATAACTCTGCAGCACCACTAGCAGCCAGCTGTTTTGGATAGGATTGATCGGCAGATAAAAACACATCAAACGGCCCACCTGCGGCGATTTGGGTATAGAAGTTGCCAGACGAACCTAGGCTGACTTTGAACTCAGTATTAGGTTGACTCTGCTTAAATCCTGCATTTAAGTCTTCAATGCAAGAAGCCAAATCAGATGCAGCAGCAATCCGCAGCGTTTGGGCATGTACGGGTAGGGCGAGCATTAAAATGCAAAGTAAGCGCAGCATAAATTCCTTTAATGGCTAGCTTGTAGGAGGCATTAAAAAACTAGTAATCAGGCTGGCCATGGGCCGTCAAAATATAATCATGCAGCGCCAAATCCATAAGCTCTGCCACATAGGGCTGCAAAAGGGCGATACGCGCAGCGTCTAACATATAGGAGAGCTTCATCTCTTCATCTGGCTTATCTTGTTCATGCCGAAACAGATTAAAGAGAAATGGCAAGCTGATGGTCTCTGCCAGTGGTAAATGGCCAATAAAACCGCCATCCATACCCTTTTCCCAGACTTCAATACTACGAATAATTTTCATACCTTCACCTGATAAAGCACAACGTAGCTGTGCATTTTTAGTTTTTAGGGCCTTCGGCATGACTTCGATTCAACTCGTTTTTCTCAAACACGAATAGCCGATTACCCCGTACCGCTTGTTCCTTGCTCAGCACGGCTTAAGGGAGCCGCATAACATCAAAAAAGAAGAAAAGGCTTCAGCAATACGGCACAGCATAACAGCCCTGTTTCTGTTATTTCTATCCCCGCCCCCAAGCAATCACCTGTCATGCCGCCTAATTTATGCATCAGCCACTTTGCATAGGCCCAAATTAACAGCGGGGCCGCTAATAAAGGCGGGGCCAAGGAATAAGATGCTGCCAAGAGCAGCGCCAAAATAATATATAAAGACCAACTGCTTTTCTGCCAAGCAAATTGCTCGGCCATGCTGGGGGCTAGAGCTGGTAAGCGGCTCCAATACAACACACCTAAACGTGCCCATGCCGGAATCAGCAGCAGGGCCAGCCATGCTTCTTGCTTAGCTAAGAGCATTAGCAGCACTAGCTTGGCAGCAGATTGGGCGATCAAGACCAACACCCCAAAGCTGCCTAGATGAGGATCTTTGAGTACGGCTAAAAACCGCGCTGGATCTCGATGCGCAGCACCCAAACCATCAGCCATATCAGCAAGGCCATCCAGATGCAGGCCGCCGGTAATCCATGTCCAAAGCAAAAAACCAACTAAAGCCGCCAGCCAAGGGTCTATCCAGCTGGACCAGTACACAAGGGCAGATAAAAACGCCCCAATCAATAAACCCACCACCGGAAACCACGGCGCGGCTGAAGCAAGCAGGCTAGGTTGAAAATCACGAATCTGCGGCGTAGGCAAACGGGTTAAAAATTGCAGCGCCAGTACAGGCTTACGCCAATCGAACATCATTATCTATGCCTTGCAAAATAGGTGGGTAGGCATCGTCCCAGTAGAGGGTAATTAAGCCCGCATGAGCCAGCCACAGCTGATTATGCCGTGTAAGAGGCAAGCCCAGCCAATCCAAGAGCAATGCTTTAGCCACGCCACCATGGGTTATCAATACCCGATGCTCGCCTTGACCAGCTTTTAGCCATGCTTGAGTGGCGGTAGCGACCCTTGCCGAGAAATCCGTCCAAACTTCTATGCCAAGTGAATTGGCGGACAAATCTTGCTGCCATAGCGCCAACGCAATCTGCTGCGCGGGGCTCCTTTCAGCCAAGCCATCCAGCTCACCAAAGTGAATCTCGCGCAAATGGCTATCGATATGGCAATCTACGCCAGCGCTGGCTGCTAGCTGCTGCGCAAAATCAGCACAGCGGCATAGATCCGAGCTAGCCACGCTGCTGGGAGGGAAACGTGCAAAGTGCTCGGCGCGGCTGGCAAGCTGCTGCACGCCCAAGGCAGAGAGCGGCCAATCACTATGGCCAATTAGCATGCCAGCAGGCGCCGTTGTTGCTCCGTGGCGTAGCAGTGTTAAACGAAAACTACTCATTCTTTAGTAGCAATACCGGCAGAGCTAAAGGTCGCCATTTCACGGTGTAAAGCCAATGCGCTTTGAATCAGCGGAACCGTTAAAGCAGCACCACTTCCCTCACCTAAGCGCAAACCCAGAGCTAATAATGGCTCTAGCTGTAAAGCTGCTAAGGCATGACGATGGCCTTTTTCATCAGATACATGGCTTGCTAGTAACCAACCCGCAACCCGTGGTTGGTTTTTTACCGCAACAAGTGCGGCAGCGGTGGTGATAAAGCCATCCAACAAAACAGGAATACCCGCTTCAGCAGCACCAGTGTAAAAACCTGCCAATGCGGCGATTTCGAAACCGCCTACATGCATCAGCCAATCTTTAGCGCTGACTGCGCCCGCAGCGCGCGCCCGCGCCAGCGCATCCTTAACCACTTGTACTTTATGCTCACGGCTGGCCGCCGAAATCCCTGTGCCAAGGCCAACAATTTCTTCTGGCTCGATATCAGTGAGCGCACAAATCAAAGCTGCAGCGGCCGTGGTATTAGCAATACCCATTTCACCACCAATCAATAGCGTTTTGCCACGAATAAACCCTTCTTGCGCACTGCCTACACCAATCGACCAAGCCTTATGGCATTCTGGTTCACTCATTGCAGGCTCAACCCGCAAATTACCCGTACCCGCACGCACCGGTACTCTAAACAACTGTGCACCACTGGTCACCACCGTGGAGTAGCTGCTGGCTACACCCACATCAACCACCGATAAACTGGCACCCACTTCACGCGCCAACACATTAATTGCTGCGCCGCCGCCAACAAAATTGGCCACCATCTGCCCAGTCACTTCCTTTGGGAACGCCGAAACGCCTTCAGCAACCACGCCATGATCAGCAGCAAACACCACGATGGCTGGCTGTAAACGCCCAGGTATCGCCGAATTAGAGCGCGCAGCAAACCACACGGCCAGCTCTTCAAGCTTACCCAAGCTACCCTGAGGTTTAGTTAAATTAGATTGATGATTCAGCGCGGCAAGAGCGAGTGCTTGATTAGGAGTAGACATACAATGGCCAAGCAAAAAGGAGCACCGTAGACGATGAGCTATCATCGCGCAAGTAGATAGTAGGGACGTACATTTCAATCGTGATCTAGTACATAACCTTATTGGGGCCATTTTCCATAGCGCGCTGCAATGCAATATCCGCCGCTAATAATAGGTCTTCTAAACTATCCATTTCATTTTTGGTTTGCGCCACGCCAATACACACAGTCATGGTGAATTCTAGGCCGTCTGGCATGGATATTCTTTGTTCAACAGATTTTTTGCGAATGCGCTCAGCCACCACAATTGCCCCATCTAGTGACGTATCGGGTAAAATTAAGGCGACTTCTTCTCCTGAGAAGCGCGCAATCAAATCAAAATCACGCACGCTTTGCCGGCAAGCATTAGCTAAATGTTTTAAAGCTAAATCACCACCAATCGTTCCATAAGTGCTATTCAGATTACGCAAGTCATCAACATCAACAATTAAAGCAGTTAGAGGATTAGAAAATCGCTGGCTTCGATTCACTTCTCTGCCGGCCAACTCTAAAAAATCCCGGCGATTGGATAGCCCTGTAAGCGAGTCTTTCCCCATTAACATAGTAAGTTTTACATTCTGAACACGACGCAAACGCTCGCTCCAAGCCCATAAAAAAATCATAATAAGCGTAAGTATCCAAGGTAAAACAGCCAATAGCTCATCAATCATTATTTACTAATCCTGTAAATTATACTTCGCTTGCAGTGTAGTCGTTATCAAGCCAGTACGGGTAGAATGCGCGCATGTTTCAAACCCTAATTATTCGTCTCTCCTCGATGGGGGACATCATTCATAATTTCCCTGCTCTTAGCGATTTAGCAAGGCATAGGCCCGATATTGCTATCGATTGGGTGGTAGAAGAGAGCTTTGCTGACCTACCAAGCCTGCATCCGGCGGTGCGATCAATTATTCCAACGGCACTGAGACGTTGGCGTAAGGCTCCACTCAAATCTAAAGCAGAATTTTTAAACTTTCGTGCTCATATACGATCATGCAAATATGATTTAATTTTAGATTCGCAAGGCTTAATTAAAAGCGCCTTTATTGCCAAACAAGCAATAGGCCCCATTAGTGGATACGATAGGCAATCCGCTCGTGAAGGTCTTGCCAGCTTGGTCTACCACAAACAATATTCAGTCGCGCGTGATCAACACGCCATCCAAAGAAATCGCCAATTAAGCGCCCACATATTTAACTACACTATCGATAACACAATAGATTACGGCCTGAAAGTACCGCAGCTAGATCTACCTTGGCTTGCTAAATCTCGCTACGCCGTTCTACTTTCTGCCACCAGCCGCAGAGATAAGGAATGGCCAGAAGCACACTGGATTGATTTGGCTAAGCGCCTACTAGAGCTAAATATCATCGCAATTTTCCCTTGGGGTAGCATGCTTGAACAAGAACGCAGCCAGCGCTTGGCAGCGGCTGTCCCATATGCGCTTTGCCCACCGCGTTTAAATCTAGCTGAGGCCGCATATTTGCTAGCAGGTAGCCAGATTGTAGTGGGCGTTGATACTGGCCTAGCTCACTTAGCAGCGGCTGTAGCAGTGCCCGTGGTGGCGATTTTTTGTGCGTCTGATCCGCTACTTACTGGTGTTTTGGCCAGCACTTACGCTATAAACCTAGGCAGCAACGGCGCTCCACCAGATTTAAACAGCGTTTGGCAAGCGACCAAGGATGGCTTGGCATGAGCCGCTGGCTATATCGAGTGCTGCTTTACTGCGCTTTTCCCTTTATTTTTTTATATCTACTTAAGCGCTCAAAACGCCAGCCCGACTATCGCCAGCATTGGCTAGAGCGGCTGGGGTTTTATCGCAGCAGCCCAAATCAAGCTCCCTTAATTTGGCTGCACGCCGTATCCGTAGGCGAAACCCGTGCAGCAGCACCACTCTTTGCTGAGCTAAAAGCTCAATACCCCAAGCATCGATTTTTAATCACTTGCATGACGCCCACTGGCCGCGCCACCGCTCAAGAATTATTTGCTGAACAAGCCGAGATTGCCTATTTGCCTTACGATTATCCAAGTGCGGTAGGGCGCTTTTTAAAACATTATCAGCCGCAATTTGGCCTGCTGATGGAAACCGAGATCTGGCCCAATCTAATCCATTGTTGTGCCGAACATGATATCCCGCTGTTTTTAGCCAACGCGCGTTTATCTGAGAAATCGCTCAAGGGTTATCAAAAAATTAAATATCTCGTTCAACCCGCCGTAGCACGGCTGGCTGGCGTATTGGCCCAAAGCCAGCAGGATGCAGCACGTTTGCAGCAGCTTGGCAGCGTTCATACCGCCATCGTTGGCAATATAAAATTTGATAATCTGCCCAATGAAAACGCAATTTTGCAGGGTAAAAACTGGCGAGCGGCAATTGGGCGGAGCAAGGTTTTGCTACTGGCATCCAGCCGCGATGGTGAAGAAGCATTAATCCTTGATGCACTAACAGACTGGCCTGCAGGCTTGTTGCTGATCATCGTACCGCGCCATCCACAGCGTTTTGCTAGCGTTGAGCAACTACTCGCTGATCGAGGCTTAGCCTTGCTAAAACGCAGCGAATGGGACGAAAAATCTATCCCTAGTGGCGTGCAAGTCTTGCTTGGGGATTCTATGGGGGAAATGACCCGCTACTATGCAGCCAGCGATCTAGCCATTATCGGTGGCTCTATTTTGCCATTTGGGAGTCAGAATCTAATCGAAGCCTGCGCCATCGCCACCCCCGTATTACTTGGCCCTTCAACCTATAATTTTACTGAAGCCGCCCAAGCCGCCCTCGCCAATCACGCCGCATGGCAAGGGCAAGACGCCATCAGCATCATCGCCCAAGCACAATATTTATTAGCTCATCCTAAAGTGAGTAGGGCGATGGGAGAAGCAGGCTTAGTTTTTGCCGCTACACACCGTGGCGCTACGCAAAGGCTGCTTTCTTATTTACCAAAATGAACTTTATGGTAAGGGGAGGCCTCACGACGAGGTTGCGCCAGCAAATGAACCATCAGCCCCAGCAAAATACAGGCTGTTCCCCCAATTAATGCACCTGATATCACCTCAGCATTTAGGCTATGTCCCATCCATAAGGCCGAAGCAGGGGTGATAATGGAGATCAACGATACTGTAATCGGTTTACATTCACGGATCAGCCAGTAATACAGGCTAAAACCCAGCACCGAACCAAATACTGCTAAATAAGCAATAGCCAGAATACTCTGACTAGGGAAATTCCATGCAAGGCTACTCGTCTGCATGGTGCAAACAATACTCAACAGCACAGCAGCAATCGCCAGTGCACCGGCATTGACCGCCAGCGGTGACTGGCCGACAGCCAGTGTTTTTAACTTTACCGCAGCAGCGGCTTGAATCAAAACGGCCATCAGCACAGCCAGCACTCCCGCTACGCCACTTAAACTGAGCTTTTCTGCAAAGATAATAAATAAGCCTGTCATCCCCATGGCCATCGCCAATAATTCGCCACGGTTTAGACTTAAACCTAGCCAAAGCCATGAAAAACCTGCCGTAGCGAGCGGAATTAATCCAAACAACACCGCCACTAAGCCCGACGATACGGTAAGCGACGCCCAATAAACACAAAGCATCGACAAGGCGGTGCTTGCTCCAGCACAGGCAGCCGCTGGCCAGCTGCTTCTAGGTATTTTTTTACGGCTAAGTAATAAAACCAATAAGCCAAGCGCGGCGGCTAGGCCAAAACGTCCAGCTAAAGCCAAAGAAAAAGGCACACCTTGTACACTCCAATTAATCGCCAAAGGGGTGGTAGACCAAAGTAAAATCAAAACTAAATAAGCTATTTTTTGCATAGAGTTATCTTAATGAGGACACAATACATAAAAAGTGGGTAGATTCCAGCGCCTAACTAGGCATACTATCTTGCCTTGGCGGGCTTCACCCGACCTATTGTGACAGCATGTATTGAAACAATCCCATCCTCGAATGTTCCACGTGAAACTATGACAAGCCACGATATAGAAGCTAACGATATAGAGCCTAATGATACAGATGAGCTCATTGCAGATCATGAACCGCGCCGCTTTGTTGAAGCGCAGATCTCTGCGACTCCAGATGATGGCGAATCCGTACAGCTAGGGCTTTACGCCGAGAAAAGCTACCTAGAATATGCAATGAGCGTGATTAAAAGCCGCGCTTTGCCACAGGTAGAAGACGGGCAAAAACCAGTACAACGCCGCATTCTCTTCACCATGCATGGCCTTGGCTTGGTTGCCAATGCTAAGCCAATTAAATCAGCGCGTATCGTGGGTGATGTGATGGGTAAATACCATCCACACGGCGATCAATCGGCCTATGACGCTCTGGTGCGTATTGCCCAAGATTTTTCACTGCGCTATCCACTCATTGACGGCCAGGGTAACTTTGGTAGCCGCGATGGAGATGGCGCAGCGGCTATGCGTTATACCGAAGCGCGTTTAACCCCGATTGCTGAGTTACTACTGAGTGAGCTTGATAAAGGCACCACCGATTTCATCCCAAATTATGATGGCGCTTTCCAAGAGCCAGCGCTATTACCTGCACGCTTACCCATACTGCTGCTGAATGGTGCATCTGGGATTGCGGTAGGAATGGCAACAGAAATCCCAGCACACAATCTAGGCGAAGTTGCCGATGCGGCCATTGCACTGATTAAAAAGCCTACGCTGACGACCAGTGATTTGCTCAGCTATATCCAGGGGCCAGATTTGCCAGGTGGTGGGCAGATTATCTCGCCACGCAAGGATATTGTAACGGCCTATGAAAATGGCCGAGGCAGCTTAAAAGTTCGCGCCCGCTGGACTAAAGAAGACCTAGCTCGCGGCCAGTGGCAAATCGTCATTAATGAATTGCCGCATGGCACTTCCACACAAAAAGTATTGGAAGAGATTGAAGATTTAAGTAATCCAAAAATCAAGAAAGGTAAGAAAGCCCTTACCCAAGAGCAGATTCAAACCAAGCAACTGATCCTCTCCTTGATTGATCGAGTAAGGGATGAATCCGGCAAGGAAAACGCCGTTCGCTTGGTGATTGAGCCAAAATCATCAAGGCAAAATCCAGACGATATGATGAAGCTACTACTGGCGCACACCGCGCTAGAGAGTGGCTTATCCATCAATATGGTGACGATTGGCCTTGATGGCCGCCCTGGGCAAAAATCGTTGCAGCAGGTGATTTCCGAGTGGATTGCTTTTCGCTTTACCACCGTTACCCGCCGCACCGAACATCGCTTAGGCCAAGTTAATGATCGCATGCATATTTTGGAAGGGCGCTTAATTGTCTTTCTGAATATCGACGAAGTAATCCGCATTATCCGTCATAGCGACGAGCCTAAAGCAGCCTTAATCGAAGCCTTTAATTTAAGCGATCGACAAGCCGAAGATATTTTAGAGATTCGCTTACGTCAGCTTGCCCGCTTAGAAGGCATTAAGCTTGAGCAAGAACTGGCAGATTTGGCAAAAGAAAAAGCAGAGTTAGAGCATCTTTTAGCCTCGCCTGACGTCATGCAAAAACTCATTATTAAAGAGATTGAAGCCGACAAAAAGAAATTTGCCGATCCACGCCGCACCTTGATTGTGGAAGCCGAACGCGCCTCATTGGAAGTCACCGTAGTAGACGAGCCCATGACTATTATCTTGTCAGAAAAAGGATGGATGCGCGCCCGCCAAGGCCATGCACTTGAACTACAGAACTTAAGCTTTAAAGACGGCGATACACTGCTGGCCTTTATTGAGTGCCGCTCAATCGATTCAATTGCCATGTTTGGCTCAGACGGCCGCGTCTATACCATTCAGGCATCGGTGATTCCAGGCGGCAGAGGCGATGGTGTACCCGTAACAACGCTCGTAGATCTGGCCGCCAAAACACAGATCGTGCAGCTACTCACCGCCAGACCACAGGATCATTTAGTTATCGCCAACTCTAGCGGCTATGGCTTCTACTGCCTATTTGAAAACTTAATGAGCCGCCAAAAAGCTGGTAAAAGCTTCTTAAGCATCGAAGAAGGCGAGACGCTGTTGAAGGTTTCCACCTTTGTTCCACGTGAAACATCGCAAGTGGCTTGCCTATCTAAAGGCGGTAAATTGCATATATTTACCCTCGCCGAATTTAAGCAACTGGCAGGAGGAGGGCGTGGTGTGATTACGATGGCCCTAGATGATAAAGACAGCCTTGCTGCTATTACCATTTGCGATGGTGAAAAACTGACTATCAATGGCACTGGCCGCGCAGGAAAAGTAGTGGAGTGGGTACTTAACGTCAATGAAATGGCCCCTTATCAAGGCAAGCGTGCACGTAAAGGCAAACCTATTAGTTCTGCTTTGAAGTTTCCAGGCTTTTAATATGCCGATACAGATGTCAGAAGCAATTGCAGCGGCGTGGGCAGATCTAGGGATCCCTCTGGATTTGCTTAACCGTCGTCCTTTGCAATTATTTGAAGAAGCCAGCGAACTGGTCAATGTTGCAATAGCAGCGGATGGGCGAGTATGGCAGCTTATCCCTGAGGCAGCCGCTGGCTGGCTAGCCATGCAGGCAGCGGCCAAAGCAGCAGGAGTTGATATCCAAATCACCTCTGCCTATCGGGCATCGAGCAGGCAATGCGAGCTAATTAAAAGAAAACTATCCGCAGGGCAGGATATCGAGCATATATTGCAAGTACTTGCCCCACCAGGCTGCAGCGAACACCATACCGGCCGCGCCATCGATATCTACCAACCCGGTGGCCCCGTAGTTGAAGAAGCGTTTGAAAATACCAGCGCATTTAGTTGGTTAACTATAAATGCAGGTGATTTTGGCTTTACGCTCTCTTTCCCACGTGGCAATCAATACGGCTATCTCTACGAGCCTTGGCACTGGTGTTGGCAATCCTCACACACGGCATAAATCTCCGGCACAGAGCAAAACATACACAAAAAAATGCTTATCGTTTTGCTCCGTGAAATTCCGTGTTCTCTACGGGCTCCGTAGTCTAAGATCTGGGCTTTAGTGAAACACTATTTCTCAATCACCACCGTTGTAACTAGCTTCAGCAGCTCAGGCAAAATCTCTGGTAAACGGTCTTGAATGCTACGCCCTGATAATAGAGGCAAACAAAGATCATAACCGCCATCGTAATAGCTCTCTACTCGTGGCCGCTGCGGGTCTAGCATCCAGCCAGAAAATGGCAACCAAACCAGCATTAAATCGCGCCAACGTGGGCCGATATCTGCATACTCCCCCACATGACTAAATACGGCCCAACGCCCAGCAGGGCGCTGATACTCACCAAGATGCCGAGGTAGTTTAAAGGCCTTAGGTATAGTAACCGCAGCATCGTAACGGCGCCGGCCAGCAGGAGTGGTGGCTGGATCACTCCAAACCAAGCCAAACCAACGATCAGCGTTTAATCCTACCTGCAAGCACTGCTGCTGAAAATTGATGCGCAGCGTATCTAGATGCACACCATAATCACCCACTTCTCTCTGATAAGCCATTCGCTCCGCAGGCCAATCGGCAAGGGTGATGCAAGACTCCACTTCATCCCAACTCCACACTCTATCGATTTTGCTACCCGCAATAGAAGGGCCAGGGCGATAAGACATTTCACCTAAATTGTTAGCCATCCAACCAATTGCCACGGCGCGGCCAGCGCGTAAATCGCTGGGAGTAAAGCCAAAGCTACGGCTAAATGCACGACTAAAAGTAGCTGGGGAAGAAAAACCAACTAAATCGGCCACTTGCCCAATCGGTAAATAAGGTGACCATTGCAAAAGAGATGCCGCCACCTCTAAGCGTAATTGCCATAAAAATGCCTGCGGGCTATCGCCATATGCGCTTTGAAAAAGATGCGCTAAATGCCAAGGTGAGTAATGTGTTACATCTGCCAAATCGGCTAATTGTAAAGGCGCAGCTAAGCCACGCACCATACGATCAATGGCTTTTTCTAAACGCAGGCATGGCGGTTGTTTTGTTTCTTTCATCATCTATTAGCAAGCTGTTTCACGTGAAACAGCCCTTATCCAGCAGAATGATCTTTAGCCTCATCAACAGCGCCTTGTTCCTCAACAGGACGGGCCCAAAAGAATCGATCTGGAATCTGCGGCCCCATACCTGGACGATAAGCCGCCTGCAGCGTTTGCCAAGTGTAATCTTGGCCTTCTTTAACGGCTTCAATAAACTCAGCACCATTAGCTAAAGCGCCTGCAATAGCCGCAGCCAGCGTATTTCCAGAGCCGTAATAACTCCCCACTAAGCGATCCCATGTATCAACGCTAGAGCGGCCCATATCGCTGTACAGGGTGTTAATCACCTTAGGGGTATTTTCATGCGTGCCAGTAATCAACACATATTCACAACCCCAGTCTAGAATTCGACTAGCAGCGATATCTAGCGTTAAATCAACTTGCTCATCAGGATCATCTGAAGCTAAATACCGCGCTTCAATACTATTAAGTATTAGTAGCGTAGTGTGTGGTAATAACAGCTCTCGCAACATAGCAAGTAACTCTTCGCTAGCTAAGTGATCATCTGGCTTAGAGAAGAAGACTGGGTCTAATACCAGTGGGATTTCTGGGTAATCTGAGGCAATTTCAGCAATAACGGTAAGGGCTTCAATACTAGCAATTAAGCCTACTTTAATGGCATCTACCTTCATGTCTTCAAGAATGCAGCGTGCTTGATCTTCAACCCATTCACTATCAATAGGTAAAACATCTTGCTCACCTGCGCTATCTTGTATAACGATGCCGGTGATAACTGGCGTGACATGGCAACCGAGTGACGACAAAGCCAGCATATCTGCAGCAAGTCCAGCGCCGCCAGTAGGATCATTGCCGGCAAATACAAGCACAATAGGGGGGCTGGCAGTCATGAGGGTATTCACTGAATCAGGTAAAATTAAATTTTAACTTACTTAATAGGTAAATCGAATGAAAAAATATATGTGTCTCATTTGTGGTTTTATTTACGATCAAGCTGAAGGCCTACCTAATGATGGAATTGCCGCTGGAACCTCTTGGGAAGATGTTCCTCCAAACTGGACCTGCCCAGATTGCGGCGCTAGAAAAGATGATTTTGAGATGATAGAAGTCTAAAGGATAGCTATGAAAAAACTGATTAGCGTTACTGTTCTTTCAGCATTATTGCTAGGCTGTCAGCAAGTCAGTACGACCGATAGCGGTGTTACTAATATCAACCGCAAACAAAGTATGAGTATGCTTTTGTCTGAGCAAGAAGTAGACAAAATGGCATTGCAGTCCTACCAAGAAACCCTGAGTAAGGCGCAGTCCAAAGGCACGCTAAATAGCAATAAGCAAATGACGGCAAGGGTACGTGGTATTGCCAATCGCATCATTCCCCAAGCCAGCGTTTTTCGTGGCGACGCTAGTAAATGGGATTGGGAAGTCAATGTTGAAACCAGCCCAGAGCTCAATGCCTATTGCATGGCGGGTGGCAAAATCATGTTTTACTCTGGCATTATCGAAAAACTAAAGCTAACTGATGATGAAATTGCCCAAATTATGGGCCATGAAATCAGCCACGCTTTAAGAGAGCATAGCCGTGAGCGCATGAGTAGCGCCTATAACAAGCAATTAGCCATGCAAGGTTTATCCATCCTTACAGGGGGTAAATACGACGGTTATATGGGTATGGCCGATCAACTAGTACAAGTGGGTTATTTCCTACCTAATAGCCGCGAGCATGAATCAGAGGCCGATACCATGGGCCTAGAGCTAGCCGCCAGAGCAGGTTATAAACCAGAAGCAGCAGTGAGCTTATGGCAAAAAATGGCCGCTGCTAGTCAAGGCCAACCCGCTGAATTCTTATCAACTCACCCATCAAACCAAACCCGCATTCAAGACTTACAGGCTAAAATTCCAGCGGTACAAGGTTTGTACGATGTTGCACTGCGTAAATATCCCGCTAAAAAGGCAAATTAATGCTCTGGATAAAAGCACTGCATATTATTTTTATTACGAGCTGGTTTGCAGGTTTGTTTTATTTACCAAGGCTATTTGTAAATCATGCTATGAGCACAGACTCAGCAACAATTGAGCGTTTAAAACTAATGGAGCGAAAATTAGTCCGCTTTATGACGCCCTTGGGTATTTTGGCGCTGATTTTTGGGATTTGGCTGTGGTCATATTTTGATTTTTATATGGGTGCAGGCTGGCGTTGGATGCATGTAAAGCTTACCTTAGTTGCCGTTTTAATCGCTTACCATGCTTGGTGTTGGAAGATTTGCCAAGATTTTGCCCGCGACTGTAATACACGCAGCCATCGATGGTATCGTTTTTTTAACGAAATCCCTGTACTCGTTTTAGCCGCTTGTGTGATTTTGGTGGTGGTTAAGCCGTTTTAATAATTAGGAAGATATATGGGCATAGAAATTGAACGTAAATTCTTATTAAACAACGATGTTTGGCGTAGTGCAGTGCAGCAATCGAGCCGTATTGCTCAAGGTTATTTATCCAGTGACCTAAACCGAATTGTGCGGGTTCGTTTAAAAGGTGAGCAGGGATTTATAACCATAAAAGGCAAAACAGAAGGCATTGAGCGCGTGGAATTTGAATATGAAATTCCCAAACAAGACGCAATCGAGCTACTTAAACTCTGCCCAATATTACTCGATAAAACTCGATATTTAGTAGAATTTGCTGGATATACTTGGGAGATCGACGAATTTCACGGCATAAATGCTCCTCTGATTATTGCTGAATTAGAGCTAACAAGTAGCGATGAATATTTTGATAAACCTGAGTGGTTAGGTGAGGAAGTTTCAGATGATCCACGCTATTTTAATAGCTATCTTTCTGAGCATGCTTATACAACTTGGTGATATTAAACAGCTGCAATTCAATAGCCATATAGTCGTAGCTTGATACGGAGTGAAACGAAGCCCAACAAAAAATAAGCACCTTTACAAAGGTGCTTATTTTTTTGTGCCTAATATTTAAATTGATCCTAGCAGCCTGTCGGACTTAAGCGATCGTAGCGAGGGAAAAACCGGTTTGAGACAGATTTCGCGGGTTTTTGAGGCGAATAGCTGGCTATTCAACGAGAAAATGCGTGAAATCTGGCCGAATCCGGCTTTTCCGTAGTAGATCAGTCTTAAGTCCGACAGGCTGCTAGGGTCTGTTGACGTTTCATTCACGGCTGCGTTTGGCCCATTTTTGGGGCTGAGCCGGAAAATGACCATTCACTGCGTGATGCTCCTCGACAATAACCCGTTATTGCCTTCGTCACATGTCTTGTGTCTGGCCGTTTTCCGGCTCAGCGCAATGGCGAATGAAATGTCAACAGACCCTAATTGTCTATGTAGTAACAAATATAAAACTACGTTACTAAAAAAACAAAGCAACATGTAATAGCTAAACAATGCCCTAGCAGATTGATAGCGCTATCATATTGCTTTTCTATTTTGGATCTCGACATGAATCAAAATCAACAATTGTTTGCTGCTGCACAAAAGCATATTCCTGGTGGTGTTAATTCTCCAGTGCGGGCTTTTGGTTCTGTTGGCGGCACGCCGCCCTTTATTAAAAAAGGTGAGGGTGCTTATATTTGGGATGCTGATGATCAACGTTATATTGATTATGTTGGCTCTTGGGGCCCCTTGATTTTAGGCCATGCCCACCCTGATGTAGTAGCAGCAGTGATTTCTACAGCTAAAAATGGCATGAGTTTTGGCGCACCAACGGCTTTAGAAGTGGAATTAGCCGATTTAATCTGTGAAATGTTACCGTCTATCAAACAAGTTCGCCTAGTTTCTAGCGGCACAGAGGCCACAATGAGTGCTATTCGCCTTGCGCGAGGTTTTACAGGCCGCGATAAATTGGTGAAATTTGAGGGTTGTTACCACGGTCATGCTGATAGCTTATTAGTAAAGGCGGGTTCTGGCTTATTAACTTTCGGCAATCCTTCATCAGCTGGTGTTCCTGCGTCAGTTGCCGCTAATACATTAGTTTTACCTTATAACGATGTAGCAGCCCTAGAACAATTATTTGCTGAAATCGGCGATAAAATTGCCGCCATCATTGTAGAACCCATCGCTGGCAATATGAATATGGTGCAAGCTAGCCCTACTTTTGTACAAGCAATGAGAAATTTAACCATCAAATACGGTGCAGTGCTGATTTATGATGAAGTCATGACCGGTTTTCGTGTTGATTTACAATGTACCCAAGGCTTACATGGCATCAAACCGGATTTAACTTGCCTAGGTAAAGTGGTTGGCGGTGGCATGCCATTAGCAGCTTTTGGTGGTCGTAGCGATATTATGGCGAAGCTGGCGCCCTTAGGGCCGGTCTACCAAGCAGGTACTCTTTCTGGAAATCCTGTTGCAGTAGCTGCAGGATTGGTTACTTTAAAGAAGATCAGGGAAATTGGATTTTTTAATTCTTTAACACAGCAAACTAATAAATTAATTACGGGTTTAATTCAAGTTGCTAAAGAGACCAACACTGTTTTTAATGCCCAAAGTGTGGGTGGAATGTTTGGTTTTTATTTTAGTGAAAATATCCCAGTATCCTTTGCAGATGTAATGAATTCTGATCGCACTCGATTCAATGCATTTTTTCATGGAATGTTAAATAAAGGAATATATTTAGCTCCGTCAGCATTTGAAGCAGGATTTGTTTCTGCAGCACATAGTGATGAAGATATATTAAATACACTTGCTGTAGC
>Ga0247722_10000386_pt1 | contig 27671 bp, 26 predicted proteins | sample MSEWelMarce3H_FC_FD_189094 | JGI IMG/M metagenome (GOLD analysis project Ga0247722, IMG submission 189094) | Subsurface sediment microbial communities from gas well in West Virginia, United States - MSEEL Well Study Marcellus 3H_FC | ecosystem: Environmental > Terrestrial > Deep subsurface >... | reverse complement strand
GTCAAAGTACTGTGCAACGGTTATTGGTAGTTGTTCGGCAAGTCTTGAATCAATTTCAACAGCAATAACTTCTTTAGCAATATCAAGAATCGCCAGAGTCAGCGAACCAAGACCTGGGCCAATTTCTAAAGCAATATCTTCAGGTGTAACACCAGCGGTTCGAACGATTTTGCTACAGACATTTGAATCAATGACAAAGTTTTGTCCAAGGGACTTAGAAGGCTTTAGGTCTAATTGAGCAGCAAGTTCGCGGATCTGCGCCGCTCCAAGCAATGTCATGGTGCAAATGATCCAAAGATTCGTTCGGCATTATCACTTAATGCACTGGCTAATTCTGCTAGATCTTGATCACGTTCTGCTGCCATTGCTCGAACAATATTTGCAATCTGCGCAGGTGTATTTCCTGCCCCACGATGTGGAGTTGGCGCTAAAAATGGTGAATCAGTTTCAACTAATAACTGATCTAGTGGAACAAGTTTTACCGCTTCCCTTAATTCAGGTGCGTTTTTAAAAGTCAATGTTCCAGCAAAAGAAAGAATGTATCCACGTTCGATACAGATTTTTGCCATTGCTACATCACCTGAGAAACAATGAAAGATAGTCTTTTCCGGAGCTCCGACCTCAGATAAAACTGAGAGAACATCATCATGTGAATCTCGATCATGAATTACTAAAGCTTTATTCATGCGCTTTGCTAAATCTATGTGCCACTTAAATGATTCTTGTTGACGGGCTCTTAGCTCTGGTGGTGTGCGGAAATAATCTAAGCCAGTCTCTCCAATAGCGCGAACACGAGGATGTTGAGCTAGCTCTTCAATTATCTTTAGATCTGCATCTAAATCCTCAACAACTGGCGCTTCATTGGGGTGTAGTGCAACAGCTGCTAAGACAGATGTGTTCCACTTTTCTGCAGCGTTGACACACCAACGTGACTGCTCTGCTGAGTAACCAACTTGAACAATGCGATCTACATTTACTGATTTAGCCTCTGCAATAACGTCTGCAACTTCTTGAGAGTCAAATGCAGCATCAGTAACAATCTCCATATGCGCATGTGCATCTACGGTAGGAACTGGCAATGGCTCCGGAAGCGGAGCGCGCGGACGATCAATGTCGCGATTGTGGCGATCTGCCATTTTTTATTAAGCAGTAACTTCTAGTCGCGGGAACAAAACTGGAGTTTTTGTTACAACTGCGCCCTTTGGTAGTTGCCCCCAATTAGCCACTGATGAAATTGTTTGTGCGCCTAAATCTCCAAGAGTTGATTGTGCGCCCAGGCTTTGCCACAAAATCTCGCACGTATCAGGCATGAGCGGATTTAAAAGTACGGCCAGTGCTCGTAGGGATTCCGCGGTGTTGTATAGAACTTCTTCTAAAACTTCTTTGTTACTTGGATCTTTTGCAAGTATCCATGGCTCTTTTTCAGTGACATATCCATTTACCTTTTTACAAAAATCCATAATTGCAACTATTCCACCTTGAAAATCAAGGGCACACATTGCTGCATCAGCAATAGAAACTGTCTGCTTCAACGCCTGCTCTAGTCCAGCATCTTTAGAAACATCAGGAAGCACACCACCGCAGTATTTTTCAATCATTGCAGCACTTCGTGACGCTAAATTACCAAAATCATTTGCAAGCTCTGATGTGTATCGGGCGCTCATATCCTCCCAAGAGAATGAGCCATCTGTGCCAAATGGAATTGCTCGCAAAAAGTAATAACGAAAAGCATCAACACCAAAGTGATCAGTAATATCTTTAGGAGCAATACCCGTGAGCTTGCTCTTGCTCATTTTTTCTCCACCAACAAGTAACCAACCATGTGCAAATACTTTTTTAGGAACATCAAGGCCGGCTGCCATCAACATTGCAGGCCAAATCACGGCGTGAAATCTCAAGATATCTTTTCCAACTAAATGAACATCGGCAGGCCATGTCTGTGCAAATTTTTTCCCACCATCAGATGTTGCTTCATCGGTGAGTCCTACGGCTGTTGCATAGTTAAGCAGTGCATCAAACCAAACATAAACAACTTGATCTGTATCCCAAGGAACCGGGATTCCCCAATCAAATGTTGAACGAGAGATTGAAAGGTCCGATACTCCCCCTTCAAGAAATGAAATTACTTCATTGCGAGCACTTTCTGGTTGGCACGCCTCTGGATTATTGCGGTAGTGCTCAAGCAATGGTTTTGTAAACTCTGATAACTTAAAAAACCAATTGTTTTCGTTTACCAATTCAATTGGTTTGCTATGTATTGGACAGCACTTTGCTCCATCAATTTCAATCAAATCTCCAGGCAGCTTGAACTCTTCACATCCAACACAATAAGGACCTTCATACTTGCCTGCATAAATGTGGCCAGAGTCCTTAAGTGATTGAAGAAATTTCTGCACACGTTCTGTGTGTCGTTTTTCAGTTGTGCGAATAAAGTCATCATTTGCAATATTTAGATGCTCCCAGTTTGGCTTCCATGCATCAGCTACAAGTTTGTCGACCCACTGTTGAGGGGCAACATTGTTTGCCTCTGCAGTACGCATAACTTTTTGCCCATGCTCATCTGTCCCAGTTAAAAACCAAACAGATTCGCCCTTTTGACGATGCCAGCGAGTTAGTACATCGCCAGCAACAGTTGTGTACGCATGACCAATATGGGGCGCATCGTTGACGTAATAAATAGGCGTCGTCAGATAGAAGGACTTGGTCATTGGCTCATCTTATTCGCATCAACGACTGCGGCATAAACAAGACGTTTGGATATACCAAATTCATCGGCCACTGTTGCGATCGCGCCCTTTCGATCCATTCCAGCTGCTTCAAATTCCTTCACTCGCCTGACCATCTCATCTGCGGTTCGAATGGCCGAATCAACTTCTGCACCTGCAATAACCAAAGTTATTTCGCCCAATACCTCGTTGCTACTTGCCCAACTCGATAAATCTGAAAGCGTGCCTCGAATTGTTTCTTCGTAACGCTTGGTCATCTCACGACAAATTGCAGCTTTTCGTTCTGGACCGAAAACTTCAACTGCATCAACGAGAGATTCTTTTAATCTATGGGGTGCCTCAAAGAAAACCATAGTTCTTTCTTCAAATCGCAGTTTTTCAAAAGTAGCGGCCCTAGCTCCAGCAGTTCGTGGTGGAAAGCCTTCAAAAGAAAAACGATCTGTAGGTAACCCCGAAAGTGCTACTGCCATCGTTACCGCGCTAGGTCCAGGAATTACTAAAACTTCAAGGTTCTGGGAAATTGCTTCTCGCATTAATCTAAAACCTGGATCACTAATTGTCGGCATGCCTGCATCAGAAACAACTAAAACTGTTGCACCACTTTTTAGTTCGGTAAGTAGTTCTTTCGTTCTTTCCTCTTCATTGCCTTCAAAGAAAGACAAAACTTTTCCTGTGAATGTGACCTCAATATCTTGGCATAAGCGGTGAAAGCGTCTGGAATCTTCAGCAGCAATAATTGTTGCGTTCTCAATTGCACTCTTTAGACGGCTGCTTGCATCCCCAGGATTACCCAATGGAGTTGCAGCTAAAATGAGCGTCATGGCTTAATACTCTCAGTATTTTTGAGTAATGGCGCATACCCTTGACCGGTGACCGCCGCTATAGCCCCAGTAATCATCGCAATTGCATCATTTGTGCTGAGATTGTTTAACTTGGGTTCACCAAAAGGTTTTATCTTCGACGAGCTTTACTACGTTGATGGGGCCCGAGATCTTCTCAACTTTGGAGTAGAAGTAACAGGTGCCGATCCAGAGTTTATTGTTCATCCACCTGTAGGTAAATGGCTTATCGCTGCAGGTATTGCAATCTTTGGCGATAGTGAATTTGGATGGCGTTTTGCCACAGCAGTCTTTGGAACTATATTAATTCTTTTGATTGCACGTTTGGTCCATGTTCTTTTCTATTCACCAGTTTTAACAGCTCTTGCTGCTGGATTAATGGCAATCGATGGACTTTTGCTAGTTCATTCACGAACAGCCCTCCTTGATTTGTTTTTAACTTTTTTTACTCTTTTGGGAATCTATTTGTGGAGCCAAAACAGACATTGGTGGGCGGGAATTGCATTTGGATTAGCTATCGGTTGTAAATGGAGTGCTGTCTATTTCATTGCAGTGGTCGTCTTCATAACTCTTTATCGAATTTTAGTTGCAGATGATATTCGCAAAACTTCTCGCAAAATTGCCGGAGTTGTTGCTCGATATGGCTTTCTTCCTTTAACTGTTTACACAATGACATGGATAGGTTGGTTTGTCTCTGATCGAGGTTGGGACCGTCAAAGTTCAGGTAACCCAATAATTGCTCTGCTTAATTACCATGCTGAAATGCTTAATTTTCATGTTGGTTTGACTGAAAAACACCCTTACCAATCTAATCCTTTGGGTTGGCTAGTTATGTCTCGACCTACGTCATTTTTCTATGAATCACCAAAGGGTTGTGGGGATGATGAGTGCGCACAGGAAGTTTTGGCTTTAGGCACACCATTTTTGTGGTGGATCGGTACAGTTGCAATTATATTTGTAATTTTCCATTGGATTCAATCATTAAGAAATAGAACTACCGATCATGCAGCAAATATTGTGATTATCGGTTTAGTGGCTGGTTATCTTCCATGGTTTGCAATACCTGATCGAACTATGTTTACTTTTTACGCGATTATCATTCAACCGTTTTTAATTGTGGCGATCATCTACTGTGCAAAATTACTGCTTGAAAGCCGCCTGAATCCTCTTGTATCTCAAGGAGTTATCGCTGGCGGTTTTATTGCCATCTTTATCTGCTATTTATACTTCTTACCGTTGTTTACAGGTCAAGTAATTACCTATGAACAGTGGCAAGAACGAATGTGGTTTGATTCCTGGATCTGAGTTGTTATTCGTTAGCAGCGCGAGACTGATTTAGCCTTTCGACAGCTTCTTCTGCTAATTGTTGATCAAAAATTTCATCTCGAGATGGTGACGCAGCCGCCAAAGCCTGTCTTTCCAGTAATTCTTGCTCTTCTGACCATTGTCCAGGGGTTGTCAGGTCAATAACTCGTTTTGAAGGAATTGCTTTTGGAGCATTCACATATGTTGGCACAGGAACTTCAGATGGTTGCCAAACGTTTTGATATGTTGCAGAACCGCGCGGCACAATTACTACGCCTTTTAATTCGCGTTCTGACAATGGAATCCAATGTTCAGTGTTTGCTTTTGGTTGAACAACTTCAGCTAAGTTTGTTGCTGATACACCAGAACTACGACGATGCAGCTGTGTAACACGACGCTTATGTAATTGATCAGCGATTACATGTCGACGCACATTTGCAATGTAAACCAACATTGCAGAAAGTGGTACGAGTGCATATAGGAATGGCATGGTGTTCATAAAGCCTCCAACGATTGTTGTGACAATTGAAAATGCAATAATTAAAAAGATAATCCTTCTTCGCAAAAGTAATTGTCGAACTTTTGCTTCCCTATCTAAATCAATATGAATTGCACCTGATGAGTTGGCACCGCCTGGTGATTGTGCTGCGACAACTCGAAGGGCAATCTTGAATTGCTCAACTGATTTTCCTGAAAATTCATTACGGTCATGGATCCAGCGGGGCGCAAAATAAGCAACCCACATCCCGATGATTGCTAGATAGATTAGACCCGAAGCCATAATGGTAAATCTTAAAGACGCCCCCAGATTTTTCGGGGATTTAAGCACTACTAATGCCCAGGATTTTCCTTCACAAAAACTATGTGATCTCGCCAATCTCCGTCGATATGTAAGTATCGAGGCCTCTGCCCCTCAAGAATGTAACCCGCCTTTTCAGCTACTTTTCTGGAAGCTGCATTCTCAGGACGTAAATTAATTTCTATGCGGTGCAGATTTAACTCTTTAAAAGCATATTCGGTGAGCATTTGAACTGCCATTGTTGTGTATCCACGGTTGGCAAAATTGCGATCAATCCAATATCCAATGTGGCCGCCGCGCATGGCTCCATAAATCACGCCACCCAAAGATATCTGCCCAATTAAGTTGGCCCCTTTCCAAATTGCTAAGGAAAAAGATCGCCCGTTGCGGGCCTCAATCTGAAGGGATCGCACCATCCCAAAATAAGTTGGAAGTTCTGCAATGTTTTCTTGGCTAATGCTGGGAATTGTTGCCTCCCATGGAGACAACCAATCTCTATTTTCTGCTCTGACACGATTCCATTTCTTCATATCCCGAAATCGCAACGGTCTCAAAGTTAACTCACTATTTTTTAATTCGATTGGCCATGCTCGATTCATAATTGCCTCTATATATCTTAGAGATATTCTAGATATAACCTAGATATATCGACGCTCAAGAACTACGACGTTTACGCGATCACCAGTTTTAAAAGAAGTATCTGCCTCAGAAATTGCAATGAATGCATTTGCATCAGAAAGTGTTGATTGCTCATCTTGAGATTCCAGGGGCGTAACTGACTTCCCATCTTCTGCTAAAACTGCGCGAATATAAGAGCGCATACCTTCTGTCGATTCAATTGGCTTTTCTAAGGATGCCTTTACAGATGGACGATGGATTGTTGAAGCACCTAACATTGTTCTAATCATTGGGCGCACAAAAAGCTCAAATGAAATGTATGCTGCAATTGGATCACCTGGAAGTGTTACAACTGGTGTTTGATCAGGACCAATCGTGCCAAAACTATGGCGGCCACTTGCCTCTATTGCCATATCAACAGTTGTAATTGTTCCTAGAGATGAAAGAGTGCGTGTAATGAGATCAAATGAATCATCATGGCGTTCTCCAGAAATGATAATCAAATCTGCACGAACTAATTGGTCCTCAATAACTTTCTGTAACTCTTCTTCTGTTTCTGGAATTGAATGCACGCGATAGGCAACTGCGCCCACTTCACGCACTGCAGTTGTTAGCAACCAGGAATTAGTCTCATACTCATCACTTGCGTTTTTAAGTTGCTGACCTGGTTCAACAAGATCTGGTCCGGCCGAAAGTACAACGACTCGAGGATGTGGTCTAGTTGGTAAATGATCGCGACCAATAGAGGCAGCTAAGCCAATCTGTGTAGATCGGATTCGTGTACCTGATCTCAAGACCAATCGATCGCCTGCATAAATATCTTCAGCCAATGTGGCTCCATGAGCATCAAGCAAGGACATCTCAAAAGGCTCGAGTGGCTTACAGATAGAAAGGAGTGAAGTAAGAAACTCATCCACCCGCGTGTGTTCTGGCATAATCAAACCCTACTTCTATTAAGTTTTATCTTTGGGATTTCATGGGAGATTCAAATGGGCGTTGACAAACAGCAGATAAGAGAGCGGGCTCGCCGCGATCGTACGCAAAAATTCATTCCATCAAATTTTAATGTGATATTGAAAGCACCCGAGATTCAAGCTGCCTCAGGGATTGCTTCTTACATTTCCTATGAAACCGAGCCAAGCACTGAAGAGATAAACCAAGCATTTTTGCGAAGTGGAAAAAAAGTTTATTTACCGAGAATTAACGGGGATATTCTTGAATGGGTAAATTGGAATGGGGAACAAAGTTCTCTTCGCGCCAAGAAAAAAATCCTTGAACCCACCGGAGATGCAATAACGGACCTATCCGTGATCACCGCAATCGTGGTTCCTGCACTAAGAGTTGATCAATCGGGCTTTCGTCTTGGCCAAGGTGGAGGTTATTACGATCGATCTTTGCCAGTTTTAAATGCTTGGAAGGTTGGTTTGGTCTATCCGGGTGAACTATCTAGTGAAGAACTTCCACATGAGCCGCATGATGTTCCATTGGATGCTGCAGCAACACCATCAGTTCTAATCCGTTTTAAACGTTAGGTAAATTGCGAGCCATTACAACGCGTTGGATTTGATTGGTTCCCTCATAAATCTGAGTCAATTTTGTATCGCGCATCATTCGCTCAACAGGATAGTCACTGACATATCCATATCCACCTAGGACTTGGATTGCATCTTGGGTGACCTTCATAGCAACATCACTTGCAAGGCATTTGCTAGCAGCAGAGAAGAATCGAAGGTCTTTCTCATTATTCTCACTCTTTACTGCTGCCGAATAAGTAAGAAGCCGTGCTGATTCTATGTTCATAGCCATATCTGCCAACATAAATTGAATCGCTTGAAAATCAAAAATTGGTTTCCCAAACTGTTGACGCTCATGTGCATACTTTGTCGCAACATCAAATGCACCTTGTGCCAAGCCAATTGCCTGTGCAGCAATTGTTATGCGCGTATGGTCAAGAGTGTCCATTGCCAAGGCAAAACCTTTTCCAACTTCACTGATTCGTCGGTCATCACTGAGTTGAACATTGTCAAAGTAAACTTCACGAGTTGGTGATCCACGCATTCCCATTTTCTTCTCTGGGGCGCCAAATGAAACACCTGGATCTGATTTTTCTACAATAAATGCAGTAATTCCTTTTGTGCCAAGCGATGGGTCACCTTGTGCGATTACAGAGTAAAAATCTGATTCTCCAGCATTTGTAATCCATTTTTTACTTCCGTTTAAAACCCAACCATCACCAGATCGCTCAACTTTTGTACGAAGTGCAGCCGCATCTGATCCTGCCTCTGATTCTGAAAGACAGTAAGAAAATCCTGAACCTTTTACTAACTGTGGAAGCCAACGCTTTTTTTGCTCCTCGTTGCCGCCAAGTAATAGTGGAACTGATCCCAATTTATTGACTGCAGGAATCAAAGACGAAGAACCACACACTCGCGCAACTTCTTCAATGATCAAAACTGTTGCAAGCGCATCGGCGCCATCGCCGCCATATTCTGTAGGGACATGAGCAGCAAATAAACCATTCTTGATCAGTGCATTTTTTGCTTCAACAGGAAAACGGTGTTCCTCATCAACTGCCTGCGCACGCGGTGCAATCTCTTTCTCAGCCAAAGCTCGCACGCTTGTACGCAACTCCTTATATTCAGAAGGCAGATCAAATACATTGTCCATTAGGAACCATTCTTATCGCGTTGAGCAAGCTGTTGCAGATATAAATTATAGTCGGCTAACTCATCCGGCTGCCCCATGGCTGCGCTGCGTGCAATGTTTCGATCAAGCCTCTTACTCTCACGGGAGTCATCGCGCATCCATTGAATGAAGGTTGCAATTAAGGCCAGGAGTATCGGTAGCTCGCCCATTGCCCAACCAATAGATCCTCCTAGTTTTTGATCTGCCAATAAATCTGAAACCCAAGGGGTTTGAAGCGATGCGTAGTAGCCCTTATCAATCAATGTTGTTGTTGACATTAACGCGACCGAGAAAAACGCATGGATACTCATGGCTGCAAACAAGACGACTATGCGCAGTAGATGAGGAATCTTTCGTGGATTTGGGTCCACTCCGATTATTACAGAAAAGAAAAGATATCCCGCTGCTAGAAAATGAATGGTCATGAATAAGTGCCCAACGTGACTGGCCATCATAATTGAAAACAAATCTGTGAAGTAGAGAGCAAATAGTGAGCCATCAAAAATAATGAGTGCAACGATTGGATTTGTAAAGACAATTCCAATTCTAGAATGTAAAAATGCAATTAAAGATCCTCTTACGCCGCGCTCTTGAGGATTGCGTCCCTGGGGCAACGTTCGTAGGGCTAAAGTAATTGGTGCACCAAGAACCAAACCGATTGGTGCAATCATTCCTATAACCATGTGGGCAATCATGTGATACGAAAAGGAAAAGTTCGCATAAAGGCCTAATCCACCACTAGTTGCAAAATCAACTGCGGAGATTCCCAATGCAAAGGCAACCGTTCTACCGACAGGCCACTTGTCTCCCCGTTTTGTAAGAACAACTACACCCTTTATGTATAAGGCAACAAGCAAAACTAGTACACCGATTATCAAGGAGTTTGGTTCATATCCAAATAACACTCGTGAAAGGGTTGGTTCACCCGGTGTGTTTATTCCAACAATTGAAAGTGCAGCGTTGAATTCTTGCTTACCAGGACGATCAGGAGAAGAATTTGAGCTTAACCAGGTTCCCATCACAACAGTTATGCCCATGATTAATGCTTCAACTGCTAGAAGTCTTCCAAAACCAAACCAATTGATTTCGCTCTTCTTTTCCAAATTCTTTCGGTGTAGATAACCAAGTCCAATTAATGCGATAGTTGCAATAGATTTAGCAATAACTACACGTGCATAAGCCGAATCCCATGCATCAACAAAATTAAGCCGTGCCCAAGCATTTATAACTCCGCTCAATACAACAGCGATCGCAGACCAAAGCGCCAACTGACTAAATCTAGGAACAGCAATGACTCGATCCGTGGAAGAGAGGAAGGCAATTGCAAAGATTCCTCCCACCCACAAGCTAAGAGCAATAACGTGAATAACTAGTGAGCCAATGACCAACATGTGTGACCCGCTTGATGCAGCATGGCTTTGAAAAACTGGTGCAGAAATGCCTACTAATGCAATAAACATTAAAACTGTAGTTGTGACAACAGAGCGGATTTTAAAGGCGGCGGTAAAGACAATTAGCGCTACCAATGCCTGAATAGCCAAATATCTACCAAGAGTAATCTGTGTAATAAAAGAACGCAGAACCGTTGGATCTAAAGCATCTTGAATTGAACTTGCCAGAATTGTCGCAAGAGTAAGAACTATTGTTCCGATTGATCCAATAAACCAAACCAACGCAGAAATCTTGAGCAGCGACCTTAATTTTTCACTTGATGTCGAAAATCTACCGCCCACATCAAGAAGAAGAAAAGCCATTGCTAATAATGAACCAACTGCTGCAAAAGATCCGGCAAGTTGTAAAAACTTGAAACTAAGAGTTAAAAAACTCATCTTTCAGAAAAAAGCTTGCGTGCATAAAGAGAAAGACCAATAGTTACGACAACTGCACCAATTAGAAGCAAAATCACAAATACATTGGTAGCCCAACTACTACTAGCTGGAGATTGTTCCTGAGAAGGTTCGGGGCTTGGCTCGACAGGTGCAATATTACTTGGCGCTAAATACTTAAATGAAAAATCACCCTCTAAAGGTACATCGCCATCAGAAAGTAATGTGTAGGTGACTTTATACATTCCCGTTACAACAAGTGTTTTCAATCCAACTGATGCACTCAAATCTGAAATTGAAATCGTTCCATCATCTACTCGTTCACCATTTGGATCTTTAACTGTGATGACATTTGCATCTACAGCATCAGCTAAAAGTGGAAGTTGTCCTGTAATTGTGACATTTGTTGGTGAAACAGAAACAGTTGAACCGCTAATGGGCGATGTGCTAACCAAGGTGTTGGCACTTGCAGAGTGTGCGGTAAATGAAAGAAAGCCAAAAGAAAGGAGAACCGCTAGTGCAGAAAAACGAACAGTAACTTTTGTCATCTCTACTTCCCCTCAACTTCAATGGATAGGGCACCTGGAAGCGCCTCAATTCGCTCCAATCGTCTCATTTCTTTACAATTAATGCATGCCCCGCAAAAAATGCGGCCAATAAACGGCGGTTAACAAAAGGGTAGTGCTGGGATAGGAGGAGCAAAGATGCCTACATACCAATATGCATGCATCGCATGCAGCCATGAGTTTGAAGTGGTCCAAAGCTTCTCAGATGAATCTCTGACAAAGTGTCCTGAGTGCCAAGGGGAGATTCGTAAGATTTACTCGGCAGTCGGTGTGGTCTTTAAGGGTTCCGGTTTTTATAAAACCGATTCAGCGAAAAAATCTGTTTCGCCGGACCCTCCTAAAGCGTCACCAAAATCACCTGCTCCCAGCTCTGATTAATCTTGGTGGTGTGGCGGTTTATCTGAAATAATTTCAGCATCTCGTTTTGCTTGTTCTGCAGCTGCTTCTGGATCAATCTCATCAGAAGTAACTTGCGGAAAGAGATCACTCATAACCGAGAGTCTACCCACTTACTATGAAATGAGAACTCTGTGTTTGAAAATCTGGGCCGCGTAATCGTTCGACACCGCAAATCTGCGGTCGCCTTATTCATTATCAGCGTGCTTGTCTCTGGGGTAATCGGGTCGTTAGTTTTTAGCCGACTTGATTCTGGTGGTTACTCCAACCCCGCAAGTGAGTCTTATGAGGTTTATGAGTACCTTAGAAATGATCTAAAGATTGAAGACCCTGCAATTGTTGTTGTGGTAGATGCAGAAGTAGTTGATGTTACAGATCCTACTGTTGTGCAAAAAGTAGCAACCCTTGAGGCAAAGATTGCCCAAGAACCTGGAGTTGAAAGAACTCTTTCCTATTGGAGCTCAGGTGGTTTGGATTCTTTAAAGTCTAGCGATGGTAAAGCTGCATATATTTTAATTTATGCTGATGGGGATGCATTTAGTCCGGAGAGTCAAAAGCTTGGTAAGTTTTTTCAAGAAAACTATGACGGCTCATATGAAGGCTTGACCCTTTATGCCGGAGGCGTTGGTGTTGTTAGCCATGCAATTACAAAGAAGATTTCTGATGACTTAAAAATTGCTGAAGCAATTTCCATTCCTCTTACGTTTATCCTGCTTGCATTTGTCTTTGGTGCACTTGTTGCATCAGCGATGCCGTTAATTGTGGGTGTTGCTGCAATTCTTGGTGCATTTTTTATTCTTTATCTCTTTACATTGTTTACCGATGTAAGTATCTATGCTTTAAACCTAACCACAGGTATGGGTCTTGGCCTTGGTATCGACTATGCATTGCTCATGGTTAATCGATTCCGGGAAGAGCTAAGGCGCGGTAAAACCGTTGAGGACTCTGTCATAACAACGGTAGCAACTGCAGGAAAAACTGTTTTCTACTCTGGATTAACGGTGTTAGTAACGCTTTTATCTCTCACGTTCTTTCCTCTGCCATTTTTAAAATCATTTGGTTATGCAGGAGTTTCAGTAGTAACTATTGCTGTGATCGGAGCGATTATCGGACTACCTGCAATTTTGGCAGTCATTGGCAAAAAAGTTGATAAAGGTTTGATTCGTAAATCTTCAATCACTCCAAAAGATGATGGTCGATGGGCACAGACAGCGCGCTTTGTTATGAAAAGACCAGTTGCAGTAGTTGTTCTATCACTTATTTTTATTGGAATACTGACAGCTCCGATCGCAAATATTAAGTTCTCTCAGGGCGATGCACGTATGTTGCCAGCAACAAATAAGGCAGCGATTGCAACCGCGCTTCAAGCAGAGAGATTTGCTGGGCGTACTGGGGAACCTATTGAAATCATTATTAAGGGTGGATCAAGTAAGACAGAGGAGATAGCAACCTATATTTCCAAACTCCAAGTTGAACCAGGAGTTGTAGCCGTAGTACCACCTGAGATTTACGGCAGTGATGTTCGCATCATTGCTTATCATTCAATGTTGCCTCGCACGCCAGAGGCTCAAGAGCTAATTCATTCAATTAGAGATTTGTCATCTGTGGAGCAAACGTTAGTTGGAGGTGTTGCAGCCGACTACACAGATTCACAGGATGCAATTTCGCAAACACTTCCTTGGGCTTTTGGTTGGATTGCCCTCAGTGTTTTGATTCTGATCTTTATTTTCACTGGTTCAATAATCTTGCCAATTAAAGCAGTGATACTAAATGTGCTTTCACTGGCTGCCACCATGGGGGTTTTAACATGGGTCTTCGTCGACGGTCATTTGCAATGGTTAGTGGGCTCTTTTACTGAGACAGGAACTTTAGATACTTCGATTGTAATTTTAATTGCAGTTGTGGTCTTTGGACTTTCTATGGATTATGAACTCTTCCTTCTTTCTAGAATTCGTGAAGAACACTTGGCGGGTAAATCAAATGTTGATTCAGTAGCACTTGGTCTTCAACGTTCTGGGCGCATCATTACTGCAGCAGCAGCCATCCTGGCATTTGTCTTTGCCGCATTTATTACTAGTGGTGTCACATCGATTAAAACTATGGGCTTTGGCGTGGCATTTGCAATTATCTTGGATGCCACCATCGTTCGAGGCTTACTGGTACCGGCTTTGATGAGATTAATGGGCGAACGCAACTGGTGGGCGCCAAAGTGGATGCAACGATTTACTCTTCACCACTAACCTCGCGTACCCTTAGAGCATGGATTTAATCGCTTCCCTTCAGTGCGAAGACCAGCCAGGCATTGTGCATGCAATGACATCGGCCGTACTTGCATGTGGTGGCAACATCATTGAAAATCAACAGTTCACTGATCCAACAACTAACTCATTTGTTATGCGTACTCGTTTTGAAACCTCACAGAACTTAGATGGTGCGACAAAGGCGCTCAAGGACGGACTTAGCAAGTTCAACCCAAATTTACGGATCCGACCTACCGAACAGAAGCCTCGTGTGCTTGTAATGGTTACAAAAGAGAGTCATTGTTTGCGTGACCTTTTATATTTGGTAGAACTAGGCGAACTAAGAATTGAAATTCCGCTTGTTATTTCAAACCGAGAAGAACTTAAATCTTTAGTTGAATCCCACGGAATTAAGTTTAAGTATCTACCTGTAAAGGCTGACTCTAAGCAAGATCAAGAGAATGAAGTGTCAAAACTAATTGATGAGCTAAACATCGATTTTGTAGTCCTAGCTCGATACATGCAAATACTGTCCAAGCAGTTCTGTGAAAAGCTACCTGGCAAAATCATCAACATCCACCATTCATTCTTACCCGGATTTAAAGGTGCCAAGCCATACCACCAAGCTCATGATCGTGGTGTAAAAATCATTGGCGCCTCTGCACACTTTGTAACCAACGATCTTGATGAGGGTCCGATCATTGAACAAGATGTCGCACATGTGACTCATATAGCAACACCTGATGAGTTGATTGCAATAGGCCGTGATATTGAGCGCCGCGTGTTGTCTAAGGCAGTTAAATACTTTGCCGATGACAAGATATTTATTGTTGGAAAGCGAACTGTAGTTTTTTCTTAATCATTTTTATTAAAATTAATTGAGATTTAATTGAGTTTATAACTTAATCAATACCAAATTACTTTCAGTTGTGTCCCCGGCGGGAGTTGAACCTGCGACCTACCGCTTAGGAGGCGGTTGCTCTATCCACTGAGCTACGGGGACTTAATGTTTTTTCTAGTGCCAATCTTGTCATGAGTTTGTTGTTGTTCACTATTTTTCGCATGAATTACATGCACCTTGCCAAAAATTACAGGTAAACGGTACAATTAGATTTCTAACGAAAAGGATGTTATTTCCTCATGAGAGGCCAACAATGAAGGCGCTAGTTATAGGCGCGGGCGGAGTTGGCAGAGCAATCGTCAATATCGCATCACGCAAATCATTTATTTCACAGATGGTTGTTGCTGATCGAACTCTGTCACGCGCGGAAGAAGCAGTTGCTCGAGTCAAGAATTCACGATTTTCCGCAGCCGAAGTGAACGCTGCAGAGCTTGAAGACATTCGCTCGTTGATCCGTAAAGTTAAGCCAGATGTAGTCATCAACGCAGTTGATCCACGATTTGTTATGCCTATTTTCTTGGCCTGTGAAATTGAAAACACAAACTACATCGATATGGCAATGTCGCTGTCACGACCTCATCCGCATTATCCAAATTCAGAGACTGGCGTGAAGCTGGGCGATGAACAGTTTGCCAGAGATTGGAACTGGGGAGAGCGCCAGATCTATGCTCTTGTTGGAATGGGAATTGAGCCAGGAATGAGCGATGTTTTTGCTCGCTATGCAGAAGATCATTTGTTTAGCCGGATAGATTCTTTAACAATCTTTGATGGATCAAACCTTACTGTTGAAGGCTATGACTTTGCTCCTTCTTTTTCGATTTGGACAACAATCGAAGAGTGCCTAAATCCCCCATTAGTCTGGGAAGACGGCCGAGGCTGGTACACAACTGAACCATTTAGTGAGATTGAAGTCTTTGATTTTCCAGAAGGAATCGGACCTGTTGAATGTGTAAACGTTGAACACGAAGAAGTTGTTTTGATTCCGCAGAAAGTTGATGCCAAGAAAGTTAACTTTAAGTATGGTCTTGGCGCCGAATTTATTTCAACTCTGAAAACCATTCACATGCTTGGACTAGACAGTAAAGAAAATGTTGATGTGCAAGGTATTAATGTCTCACCTCGCGATCTACTTGCAGCTTCATTGCCAGATCCAGCAACTTTAGGTTCTCGCATGAAAGGTAAGACATGTGCAGGTGCATTGATTAAGGGTCTTAATAAAGAAGGAAAGCCTTACGCCTGCTACATGTACAACGTTGTAGATAACGAATGGTCAATGTCTGAGTATGGTGATCAAGCTGTTGTTTGGCAGACTGCAATTAATCCAGTCATCGCCATGGAACTTATTCACAAAGGTATTTGGAAACCAGAAGGTGTAGTTGGGCCAGAATGGTTTGACGCTAAACCATTCTTAGATCTACTTCCTTCATACGGGACAGAGTGGAAAGTTCGAGACGAAGACATAACTGGCATCATCGCCTAACTTCGTTTCCAAAGATTTATAGGTAGGGATCTAAAGGCTTTAGCGGGCGTTAACGCTGTAGAGCTTGAGAACGTTCGTGCTTTAGGAATAGGGAGGCAGAGATGAGTAGTTGGGCGCTAGTTACAGGTGCGACGGTTGGAATCGGTGAGAGCTTTACTCGTCTATTAGCCTCAAATCGATACAACATTGTTCTAGTTGCACGTGATCTAGAAAAACTCAATGAGCGAGCACAATCTCTCGAAGCCACCTATGGAGTTAAGACGCATGTAATTCAGGCAGATCTTGCGACTGATTCAGGCTGTGGCCTTGTTGAAAAATACATAGCAAATAATGAAATAGAAGTCCTCATCAACAACGCAGGTTTTGGAATCAATAAGGCATTTACTGTTTCAGAGTTAGATGCTGAACAACAAATGTTTGATGTGCTCATTCGTACTCCAATGCGTCTTATGCATGTGTCTCTACCGTTAATGAAAGCTCGCAACAAGGGCGTCGTGATTAACGTAACTTCCGTTGCCTCATGGATTGCTGGCGGAACATACAGTGCTGCGAAGTCTTATCTGACTGTTCTATCCGAATCAATGCACACCGAACTTGCCGGAACAAATGTAAAGGTGAGCGCGTTAGCTCCTGGATTTACGCGAACTCAATTTCATCAGCGTGGTCGCATGTCAATGAAGGGTCTACCCAAATTCATGTGGCTAGATCCTGATGTAGTTGCTGCCACATCGTGGAATGAAACTCTAAAAGGTAAAGCAATCTCTATTCCTGGATGGCAGTACAAAGTTTTAATCTTTTTAATGACAACTCTACCTCGATCAATAGTACGTAAAGTTGGAATGAACCTGCGAAAGAAACAACGCAAGTAAAACTGCATGTGACTAAGGCTTCCCCTATTTGCAATTAAGAGAGATGTTCTTATCATGAAGATATGCGCATTGTTCGTTTGTTCGGACCAGCGTTACTTCTTCTTCATCTCATCTTAAGAGTTACGAATCAATCTGTTTGGACAGAGGTACTTATTTATAACCTCGTAGCAATCTTTGTCATCATCTCAATCACACTCTCACCAAAAGTTGATTTTCTTACTTCCAAAATCGCTATCAGTCTTGGAATATTCGCATGGGTTCTTGGCTCAATAATTGCTAGCTTCGCACATTACAACTTTGCTACAACTCTTCTTACATCATTTGGAGAGCTTATGTATCTGGTTTTCTATCCCTTTATTGTTATTGGCACAGTTCGAATGATCCGCGGTCGAACTTCTTATAAACGTAGTGAGCTTTTAGACAGCGCGATAATTGGCTTTGGTATCACAACCTTTGGAATGGCATTTATTCTTCCTCAAGTATTGCCAAATACAACTCAAAATTTGTCGCAGTCTTTTTATACATTTGCCTATCCATTGGCCGATCTCATACTTGTTGCAGTCGTCATTTCACTATTGATTATTCGTCGGTTTTCAGCATCATCTTTTTTGTTAGTTACCGGGATAACTGCTTTTGTTGCTACAGATTTCTTCTATCTCTCGCTAGATAACGATGCACTTTATTCCCTTGGAACATGGATCGATGATGGTTGGTTGCTGGGAATTCTTGTGATCTCGGAGAGTTTTTGGCACTTGGATTCCAAACAAAGAGAGCCACAGTTAGGTGCTATGGATTCTAGAAGTCCGATATTTATTACGGCCTCTGTATTTTTCAGTGCCACGGTTCTTGCACTCAATGCACTCCAACCAAACTATCTTCCACGCTACATAGCCTTTCCAGCAGTGTTGACAGTAGTTCTAGCCTTTTCACGTTTAGCAACTGCGATCAATCAATCCCGTCATATAGGAACAGAGCGGTTGTTGGCAAGAACCGATGAGTTAACGGGTTTACCAAATAGAAGGCGATTGATTTCTGAGATAGAAGAGTTTGTAGATAAAGAAGGTTCCTTACTTTTACTTGATTTAGATGGCTTCAAACCAATAAACGATACCTACGGTCATGAGATTGGAGACAAAGTTCTTAAACAAGTTGCACTCAGATTTGACCGTGCTTTGCCACATGGTGCATTTCTTGCTCGCCTTGGGGGAGATGAATTTGGAGTACTCATTGAAGGTTTACATGAAAGTGCAATAGAAATTGCACTTGCTCTACGTGCAACTCTTTCATATCCGATTCACATTGATAGCAAAGAGATTTTATTAGGGGTCAGTATTGGTGTGGCAAAAAATACGGGAGATACAGATCTTTTGCTTCGCGCAGATACAGCAATGTACAAAGCTAAGCGCGAGGGTCTAGGGGTTTGTCCGCTTTAATCTCTTGCAATCTCGCAAGAGACTCTAATCTTTCCGTTGCATGATCAACTGTGCGTTCACAATATCCCTTGCTATATCCGTCTAAGTAAAGCCATGGTTCGTGAATTTGATCAGAAGCAAGATGTGCTAACTCTGGAACATACTTTCGAATGTAATCTCCATTTTCATCAAAGCGTTTACCTTGTTCGATGGGATTAAAAATTCGGTAGTACGGAGATGCATCTGTTCCACATCCAGCCGTCCATTGCCAACCATGAGCATTAGATGCAACGTCATAATCAACTAGATGCTGCGCAAAGAAACGCTCGCCGAGTTGCCACTCAAGATGCAAGTCTTTAACTAAAAATGATGCCACCACCATCCGCGTGCGGTTGTGCATCCATCCTTCAATTACTAATTGACGCATTGCAGCATCAACAAACGGATATCCCGTTTTTCCTTCACACCAAGCCTTGAACTGTTTTCCTGGTTTGTCATAACGCATCTCTGCAAATTTTGGTGCGTAGTACTCTGTGTCAGTCATTGGATTGTTGAATAAAACATCTGCATAAAACTCACGCCACGCAATCTCTTTTCGAAACGTGTCATGCGCTTTACTTTCTCCAAGATTTTGCAAGAGGGTGCGTGGATGAATTTCACCAAACTTTAGATAGGTGCTCATTTTTGATGTTCCATCAATTCCAGCTAAGTTGCGGGCCTCGTCATAAGAATCCAAACCATTTTTTTCAAATGATGTAAAGCGTTTTAATGCAGCTTTTTCTCCTGCTTCAATTACATGGCTACCTGCTTCTTCTGGAAAATCAGGAAATGCTCGGTACTTAGCAGTTGGCTCTACTAGATCAAATTTCTTTGGAGTGACCGCTGGTGCGCGCCAACCATGGGCCCGCCAACCTTTATAAAACGGTGTGTATACCTTGTATGCAGTTCCATCACTTGGCTTTAAAACTCGCCCGGGTGCTACTGCATAAGGTGAGCCTGTTCGAACAAGTTTAATTCCCGCTGCTTCTACTTTTGCATCTCTTTGTGCGCCATATCTTTCATACTCAGTCGAAATATGTACTTCCTGCACATCATGCTGGGCCATTAGTTCTTTGAGTATTTCAACCTGATCACCCTCAATAATGTGAAGGCGATTTGCAAGTGATTCATCTAATGAGCGCAGTGATTTACCCATGTAAGCCAAGAGTTTGTCGCCTGCTTCAGAGATTTGCTGCTTATCTAGAATGAAAAGTGGAATGACTTTTTCAGCAGATTCAATTGCTGCTAACAGCGCAGGATGATCATTGACGCGAAGATCTCTACGAAACCACATGATTGAACACTTCGCCTTGAGCATGGGATGATTAAATCACAGAGATCCATAATGCGAAGAAGTTGAAAATGAGGTTCGATTAGCCCATGGAAAATGAAGGTTTCACTCGGGATCAAATTCGAGCAATGCGCCGTTCCTATAGCGACGTGGGCATGGAAACCTTACCTGCAGACCCTTTTGAAGCATTTTCGATCTGGTTAAAACAAGCCCACGAAAACACCATAATTGTTGAGGCAAATGCAATGGTTCTGTCCACTGTGCATCCTGATAACCAGATAAGTACAAGAACAGTTTTGCTTAAAGATATTTCAGATGGCGGATTTACTTTTTTCTCAAACTATGAATCTCGTAAAGCACATGCCATGAATGTAAATGAAAATGTCTCACTTCTTTTTCCCTGGTATGCAATGGAACGCCAAGTCTCACTCAGTGGAATTGTAGAAAAGGTTTCAGAATCAGAATCAGATGACTACTTTGCGGCAAGGCCTTGGGGTTCACAAATTGGCGCTTGGGCTAGTCATCAATCTTCACCATTGTCATCAAGGGCCGAACTAGAGCAACGATATGAAGGTGCAGCTGCTAAATGGCCAGAAGGTTCGGTTGTTCCTCGCCCCGAATATTGGGGTGGTTATCGTGTTGTCCCACTTAACATTGAATTTTGGCAAGGCCGATACTCCAGATTGCACGATCGCTTGCGCTATGAACGAACCACTACCAACTCCGATTGGGAACTAACGAGGTACTACCCGTAGTCTTGGCTTATGAGCATCATCATTCCAGCAGATATCAAACCAAAAGACGGTCGCTTCGGTTGCGGCCCATCCAAAATTCGACCAGAAGCTTTAGCTGCACTTTCAGCAAGTGGTAACTCAATTCTTGGAACATCACACCGACAAAAGCCTGTGAAAAATGTCGTAAAGCGTGTGCGCGAAGGACTTACGTCATTATTTAATCTTCCAGAAGGTTATGAAGTAATTCTTGGAAATGGTGGATCAACTGCGTTTTGGGATATTGCTACCTCTGGATTAATTGAATCTCGTTCACAACACCTTGTATTCGGTGAGTTTTCATCAAAGTTTGCTGCATCATCTAAGGAAGCTCCTTTTCTTGGTGAACCAACAATTATTAAGACCGAACCAGGATCCCATCCTGTTGCTGTCGCTGAAGCAGGTATCGATGTCTACGCACTAACACATAACGAGACAAGTACTGGTGTTTCAATGCCTATTATTCGCCCTGCAGGTACCGATGGTGCTTTGGTTTTAGTAGATGCAACATCTGCAGCAGGTGGACTTATGGTTGATGCAAAAGAGTTTGATACTTATTACTTTGCTCCACAGAAATCATTTGCTTCCGATGGTGGATTGTGGATTGCAATCATGTCACCTGCAGCTATTGCACGTGCTGCAAAAATTAAGGCAAGTGGCCGCTGGATTCCAGCGTTTTTTGACCTTGAAATTGCGATTGAAAATTCACGTCTAGATCAGACATATAACACTCCTGCACTAGTGACACTTATGTTGTTGGCTGAACAAATTGAATGGATGAATTCCAACGGAGGCCTATCTTTTGCTGCAGGTCGCAGTGAGAAGTCTTCAAACACACTCTATTCATGGGCTGAGAAAACTAGCTTTACAACTCCATTTGTAACTGATCCGTCGATGCGATCAAAGGTAGTTGGAACAATCAATTTTGATGATGCGATCGATGCTACAAAGATTTCAGCGGCGCTGCGTGAAAATGGAATTGTGGATACAGAGCCTTATCGCAAGTTAGGTAAAAACCAACTAAGAGTTGGAATGTTCCCTGCTGTTGACCCAAGTGATGTTGAAGCACTTACAAAATGTATTGATTACGTTGTAGCTGCGCTGTAATGCCGAAGAGTTTTCACCGGGATAGATTTTTCTGGATCACTGCATTTCAGACAGCCATCGTAAATTTTTATTTAGGTGGATTTGGTCCTGCACAATCTCTGTTGCGAGCAGATCAAGGAACTTCGCTAACAGTTGCTGGTTTGCACGGTACAGCTATGGGTATTGCTTCAATTTGTGCCGGGTGGGCAAATCCACATATTGCACATAAGTATGGTCGTGAAAAGGCGAGTTGGATTGGGCTTTCTATTTTTAGTGTTGGGATTACATTGTTTGTTCTTTCACCACCAGTTTTTCTCACTTTACCTGCAACTTTATTAACAGGCTTTGGTACGTCTTTAGTTATCAACACAATGCTGACAAAGATGTCACATCACTATGGAAAGTCTGCTGAAGTGGCAATTCCACAAGCAAATGGAATTGCATCTTTTGGCTTTGTAATGGGGACTGCGTTAATTGGAACCCTTGCCATTGTCTATCCATCTCTTTGGCGCTTAGGATTACTTTTAACTCTCCCAGTTGTTTTGATTGTTTACATCGTTGGACGAGATAAAAGCCGTGAAGAACATGTTCCCCATGAAGATGGACCTCAAAGCGGAAAGTTCTCATCTGCATTTTGGATTTCTTGGGTAGGTTTTATTGCATGTATATCGGCAGAATTTGCAACATCGTTTTGGGCTGCAGCTCTTTTAAGAGAGCGCGTTGGCTCTACTGCGGCAGTCTCAACAGTTGCAATTGTTGCCCTAGGTACGGGAATGGGTATTGGGCGTTGGTATGGAGGGTTGGTTCTAAAGCATCTCTCATTGGATAATCAACTGCTAACGATAATTGCAATTCAATTTTTTGGGTTCTTAGGTTTCTGGCTCTCTCATAACATGCTGCTCTCTTTATTTTGTTTGTTTGTTGTAGGACTGGGTGTTTCAATGCAGTTTGCACTCTCTTGCATTCGACTGATTGGTTTGAGTCAAGGGCGACCAGATTTAGCAATTGGGCGGGCTTCACTTGCAGCTGGTATTGCAATAGCTGGGGCGCCATTTTTGTTGGGTTTATTGGGCGATAGCTTTGGAATCTCGCGAGCTTACATAATGGTTTTTGTCTTAGTAATTTTTGCATTTACCATAGTCAAATTAGTTCCTTCTCATGTTAAGGAAACGGTATGAGCTATAAAACTCGAAGAATTGTGACCGTTGTAGCGTTGTTTGGTCTGCTAGTTTTAATTGCGATCAACGCGCTTTAAAACTGCTGTGACAGAAATATCTGTCGGTGGTGTGACTCTGTTTTTGTAGGTAAACCAAATCACAATAGAAGTTAGAAGTGGAATAAGCCCACAGATCGCAATTGTTGGGCGGATGCCGATTAGCTCTGACATTAAACCTATGAATGGCGATCCGAAAGGTGTACCACCCATAAAAATCAGCAAATAAAGACCCATTACTCGACCACGAATGGCTGGGTCTGAACTTGTCTGAACTATTGAATTTGCTGATACTAAAGTCGTAAGCGCACTTACTCCACAAATTGGCAACCAGATCATATAGGTAGTAAATGTGGGTAATACAGAAAGAACAATTACAGATATAGAAAAGACGATTCCACCTTTAATGACAAACTTTGTACTCCTAAATCTTTCTAGGCGAGCAGAACCAACTGCCCCGGTGAATGATCCAATTGCGACAAAAGTTCCCATGAGTCCAAAACTTGCCGGCCCTAAGCCAAACTCTTTTGTTGCCATAAGAGCGTTAAAAATCTGAAAGTTAAGTCCGAAGGTTGAAATAAAGAAGACAATAAGCAGAACAACATAGATATCTGGTCGCGAACGTACATATTTAATCCCCTCGCGAATATTGCCATCTGATTTCTTCTGATCCTGGCGAAAGAATGTTTTTTCATTTAGTTGGAATAAGGCTGCAATAACAAAAAGGTATGACAGCCCATTTACAAGAAATGATGGACCTGTACCAAAAGCTGCAATTAATCCGCCTGATACTGCTGGCCCAATTAAACGCCCAGCATTGAAATTAGCTGAGTTTAAAGAGACTGCATTGGGTAGATCATCGGGGCCAACAATTTCGGTTGTAAATGACTGGCGAACAGGACCATCAATTGCATTTGATAACCCCAGTACTCCCGCTAGTAGAAAAACATGCCAAAGATCTACATATCCGGTCACAACCAAGATACCCAGTACAAGTGATGATGAACCACCTAATACGTTGGTCAGAATGAGCGCTTTTCTTTTATTAAAACGATCAGCGAACTTTCCACCGTGAAGTGAAAAGAGAAGTATTGGTAAAAACTGAACTGCGGTAACTAATCCGAGATACGTTCCACTGTTATTTGTAAGCTCTAATACAAGCCAGTCCTGAGCGATGCGCTGTGCCCAGGTACCAATATTTGACACCGCGTTTGCTGGATAGAGAATTCTAAAATTACGGTGGCGAAATGAACGCAAATTGCCGTCTTCTTTAACCTTAAAACGCATTACTCTACTTCCATGGGTTCTCGTCTACGCAGTGTTGTAACTCTAGTCGCTATTGGAACTTCATGCTGGGTTGTTGCTGGCGTGATCGCACTTGCCGCAGGTGCTGACTCAAAAATTATTTGGACCTGTGTTTCAGGCACAGCACTTGGATTGATTGGAATTCGTTACACAATTCGTCGCAGCAGGCGATCCGGTATTTAAACTAAAACTTGAACCACTAACTTGAAACAAAGAAATTTGTTGTGTGCGCTTATGCGCCAAGTTGAGATGCGATTCCGCGCAGAACACGTCCAAGACGATCAGCTTCCTGCGCATTTGGATGACGACCATTTCGTAGACCGTTTCCAACTCGATCTAACATCTTGATCGTATCTTCAATCATTGCAGCAAGGTCATCGCTGTTAGCACGTGAGTTTTCAACAAGTGATGGTGGTGCATCAATAATGTGCACTGACATTGCTTGTTGACCCTTGCGGCTATCTGCAATAGAAAACTCAAGCTTTGTTCCAGGCTTTACTGTTGCAACGCCTTCTGGAAGTGATGTTGCAGCTAGATAAACATCTTCGCCTTCATCATTTGCAATAAAGCCAAAACCTTTTTCAAGTGAGAACCATTTGACATGTCCTGTAGGCATTGTGAGCTCTCTTTCCTAGCTAGTTAGCTAATTCTTAACTAATTCCATTGTGCGCTAGTTCTACCCAACGCTTGTTTTCTTTTTCCTGTTGATCTCGTTCGCAACTCGTGAATATCGTTTCAATTATTCATTCGTTTGAATCGGTATCGCGGTTGCGATAACAGGTGCTTAGTTTAACACTGGCTCCGTGAAGGTCGCTTCCGAATGCGCACCGCAGCCATGATCTACGCTCACAACGCGAGCGTCTTCCGGTGAGATTGCGTTGGCGCATACGCCAAAAGTTGATCGAAGTGATCCTGCGATTGGAATAAAGAAGCCACAGCTGTGACATGGTTTTGGCGCCGACTGTGCAACAGGTGCATTAGGTCCACGCTCTCCGTTATACCAACGCTTTGCTGCTTGATCGCGTCCTTCAATAGACATGACGCGCGCGCGACCAAAACCGAGTTCAACTGCTAAAGCTGTATCAAGCTCTTCATCTTGCGGAAGACTTTGTTGTCCTGGAACCAAACGAGTATCAGTTAATGAACTTGGAACAATGTCACCAACACCAACATCACCAGGAAGAATTCGATCAATATAGGCAATCCATTCTGGTGCTTGTAATGCATCTGGGCCAGGTAGAACTACAACATCACAAATAGTTGGTTCTGACTCTTCGTCAACTTTCGCAACTGTTACACACCAACGCCAACCTTTGTAACCTGCAAGATTTGCTTCATAAAGATATGTCGCAACACGATTATCATCATCGAATTCAACTGAGACAAATCCACCAACGTGTTCTGATTTCTCGGCCTGCTCAATAATTGCAGCATGGGCAAGTGCGCTTGCATCAAAAGCTTCAACAGTGCTTTTTGATGATCGCTGGAAGAGCTTTTTTACGGTTGGTTTCTTTGCCATGGGATAAGGATAAAGCAGAACACCGCCCTCGCGTTAATTGGCTAATTTCTGAGCCAGTTAACTGGTACTTCGCGTGGACGGTGCTCTGATTAATTAGTTTTTTGCTTTAGAAGTCCATATCTCCGCCGCCTTGTGGGGCAGGCGCGCTCTTCTCTGGCTTATCTGCAATGACTGCCTCTGTTGTAATAAACAACGCAGCAATCGATGCTGCATTTTGCAATGCAGAACGTGTCACTTTAGCCGGATCAATAATTCCAGTTTTAATCATGTCAACGTATTCACCTGTTGCAGCATTTAAGCCGTGACCAACTGGAAGGTGGCGAACTTTTTCAACTACAACTCCGCCTTCTAATCCTGCGTTGATTGCAATCTGCTTAATTGGTGCTTCGATTGCATATTCAACAATCTTTGCACCGGTTGCTTCATCACCAGTTAATCCAGAGAGTTTCTTAAACACTGCAGCACCAGCTTGTAATAGAGCAACTCCACCACCAGCAACGATTCCTTCTTCAACTGCAGCCTTTGCATTTCGAACTGCATCTTCAATGCGGTGCTTGCGCTCTTTGAGTTCAACCTCAGTTGCGGCACCAGCTTTGATTACAGCAACTCCACCTGCAAGCTTTGCAAGGCGCTCCTGCAATTTCTCACGGTCGTAATCAGAGTCAGAGTTTTCAATCTCTGTGCGAATTTGCTGAACACGGCCCTTAATTTGAGCTTCATCTCCGGCGCCTTCAACAATTGTTGTCTCTTCCTTGCTGATAACAACCTTGCGTGCACGACCCAAAAGATCCATCTCGGCAGTATCTAAACGAAGTCCAACTTCTTCAGTGATAACAGTTGCACCTGTAAGAATTGCAATGTCTTGAAGCATTGACTTACGACGATCTCCAAAACCTGGAGCCTTAACAGCTGCAGAACGGAATGTTCCGCGAATCTTGTTAACGACCAACGTTGCAAGAGCTTCACCCTCAATATCTTCGGCAATGATGACAAGTGGCTTACCTGATGACATAACCTTTTCTAGAATTGGAACAAGATCTTTAATGTTTGAAATCTTTGAGTTGCAGATCAAAACATATGTATCTTCCAAAACTGCTTCCATGCGATCTTGATCAGTTACAAAGTATGGAGAGATGTAACCCTTATCAAAGCGCATTCCCTCTGTCAGCTCTAGCTCAAGACCAAAAGTATTTGACTCCTCAACAGTTATAACGCCTTCTTTTCCAACCTTGTCCATCGCCTCAGCGATCATTTCACCAATAGTTGAATCTGCTGCAGAAATTGATGCTGTTGCTGCAATCTGTTCTTTTGAATCCACGCTCTTTGCCATAGAAAGTAGTTCTGCAACAATCTCAGTTACAGCCTTTTCAATTCCGCGCTTGAGAGCCATTGGATTAGAACCAGCAGCTACATTTCGAAGGCCTTCGCGAACTAATGCTTGGGCCAAAACAGTTGCAGTTGTTGTTCCATCACCGGCAACATCATCGGTCTTCTTAGCAACTTCTTTTACAAGCTCTGCGCCGATTTTTTCCCATGGATCATCTAGTTCAATCTCTTTTGCAATCGAAACACCGTCATTTGTAATTGTTGGTGCGCCCCACTTTTTTTCTAGGACAACATTTCGTCCACGTGGTCCAAGGGTTACTTTGACTGCATCAGCCAAGATATTCATACCGCGCTCTAAGCCGCGACGTGCTTCTTCATTAAAGGCGATTTGCTTTGCCATCAGATGTGCTCCTTGCGTTTATCGTTCGTTAGCCAATTTCTTTATGTATTGGGGGGGCGC
>Ga0247722_10000385_pt1 | contig 27692 bp, 27 predicted proteins | sample MSEWelMarce3H_FC_FD_189094 | JGI IMG/M metagenome (GOLD analysis project Ga0247722, IMG submission 189094) | Subsurface sediment microbial communities from gas well in West Virginia, United States - MSEEL Well Study Marcellus 3H_FC | ecosystem: Environmental > Terrestrial > Deep subsurface >... | reverse complement strand
AGGGCACCACACCATCTAGTGCGATATATGTCTTCTGTGGAGAACCAGCTGACTTCCAGATGTGGGTTAAATATAAGCATACTTCTCTCTGAAGTTTCTTTTCCCACGTTAGCTTTCCGAGTTCTCCAGGATATGGAGTTGCCATCATAGTTGGTTCTTTTAAAACATGATAAATCATACAATTCATGTCGACTACAAGAGTATTAGGTGTTACAGAACCACTAGTAGGTGCCTTTCTTTGTATGGCATGAGGTATACGTTGAATGAGAGTTCTATAATAAGAAGGGATGCCCATTGCTTTATAGTAATATGTTAGATAAGCCTTATGTCGACCAGCCCAGATTGGTTAAAAGAACAAGTGGATAAGATTGTAAATTTCATTATGCCTGTAATGCTTGAGGCATTACGCATCCTTCCGGATAGCGTTACATTCGGAACTATTATTCTTGCTTCAATAAGTTTATGTTTATCCTATGGTGTTCTGGTATTTACAATGGTCGAATTAATGTTACTACAGAGAGGATTAGCCATGATGCTATCAAGTGTAATGCCACTTGGAGAACAGTCTAAGGTGGAGAAAATGTGTGAACCAGGATTTCAGTATCCAAATTCTATGAGAATATCGTTACTAGAAAAAATAGGCATGCCATCAACATTTCCATCTCCAGTAATGTTCTTTTTTAGTGGAATTCTCTCTTATATTATTTGTGCGATGCAGCAATTTGGTAAAGAGATACGTGCTTTTAATAGTGATATTGGAATAAGAACCAATATTGCTTTAGGATTAAGTTTTACATTTATGCTCGCAATGGTACTATTCCGGTATACTTATGGATGTGAGACTATAAGTAGTCTATTTGTATCCTTAATCCTAGGGTATATCGTAGGCATTATACTTGTGTTTCAAAATATAGGAATTTTTGGGCGGGCAGGTATTAATATTTTAAATTTACCAATCATACTTCCAGCTAAAGGAAAACCAATGTATGTTTGTGCTCCATCAAATTAATGTATATATGGTAGAATGTCGTTAATATCAGCATCTGGTATTATATCAGGACTAAAAGAATATGTATACCGTGGAATACAGCAGCTACCAATTGTCTTAGCGTCTACTTCTCTAGTTCTTGGAATAACAACTGGTTCTATAGCACATAATATATTGTTTCTAGGAATGTTACTTTTAATACCAGCATGTACACTTCTCTTACAATTAGTTGGTGGTTATTTAAAATTAAATAGGGCAACAGGTGATACATGTGATTTAGCGACACTACATCATCAAAAGGATCTTACTCTAAAATATTTTGAAGGAACTAAAGGAGAAGCATTTGCTCCAAGTTATTGGATAACATCCATTGGATTCTTCTTTGGATATGCCTTTTCAAATATTAGTGATACTTTTCATGAAAAGCCAGCTGACGGGGGTTCTGAAGCATTCACTCACCATACAATATTTATTGCAATAAATACTAGTATCTTTTTCTTACTCTTGCTTTTCATTAGATTATATTTTATGAGAGGATGTGATGGAACATCATTTTTTGGAACACTATTTAGTTTATTCGCAGGATTTGCATGTGCCACTCTTGGCTGGTACTCATATATTTGGTCTAAACAGTGTGGAGCAAGGTCTACTGATTTATTCGGTATAGTTTCACAATTTATACCAGTTTCCGCTGGTGCTCCTAAACCTGTAGTATGTACAACCGGCTAAACTCAACCTATAATTCTTATGAGCATATCTAGATGCTTCCATGCTACTTTCCAGGTCTCTGCCTTAAGAGTCCTTGAATCTAGCCCACGCTGATAGAATCCTTTTAGAGTATTTGCTTTTTCTCTCAAGGGAACAGATGAATATAAACCAGGTAATTGTTCAAGACTTATATCTGAAACTATAGAACGAGAGAGATTAACATTTTCATGAAGTTTATAGACCCATTCCCGCATAGAGTCTTTCAGATCTATACCAAAGGGGGTATCAATCCATTTCTCTGGAGGATTTGATTGAAGCCATTCTTTATAATGTTTCTGACACTTGAGACAAGGTAAGAGTGCCCATAACTGCCGTAGAGTCAATTTAAGTTCATTTCGTTCATCTCGAATTGATGAAATATGCTCTTGATTTCCTACGCGTTCAGCTAAACCATGTAGAAGTTCCCAAGCATCAGGCCCCCATTCACCAGGTGAAACCATAGTTACTTTAAAAAATGAAATTGAAGTGGTTAAATCTAACGCATAGCCCAATGTCCTATTCAATCCCTCAGACACTCTGGGAAAGCTTAGACGCAATTCTCTTTACAAAGGGTCAGGCTCTAGCAAAGGAAGTTGCCCAAGAGCTTGGTGTTCCAGTTAAGCCTCTTCTAGCAATCTTAAATGGAAAGGAACGAGGAAAATTCACTTTAATACCAGATGATGAGGCTAGCACATATCAGTGTCAGGCTCTTCAACTTAATGGTGCGACCTTCATGAGATGTAGATGCCCATCCTTGAAACCATCCCCAAGCTTCTGTCAGCTCCACGAGCGTTATGCTATGGATGTGCCGAGAGGATTAACTAAAGTTAGACGTATTGAAGGTCTAGAAGTTCCATATCTTCTTAATGGGACAACCGTTTACACCTTGGGAGGTGAAAAATGCGGAATTCTAAAAGGTTCTACAATTACTCTATTTGAAGTTATTCCTTAGACACATATAGAAATGAATCGCTATATCCCGACTAGAAGCCGTGGTTCGAATTCTCAAGCTTCCCAGAGCCAGGGGCAGGAGGAAGAGGGTGATAATGGAGACCAATATGAGCAAGCACTCAATCAATTACAGGCTGCTCAACTTGCTCAAGATCAGAAAAATTTACAGCGTCGCCTACCTGGACAGCCTATGCCTAGACCACCAGGACCTCCAGTAGTTCAGAGTGTTTTTCCTGTTGAATATAAATATGTCTTTAAAGGTGGAGCAACATCTGGTCCTATAGGAGCAACAGGCTTTACAGGAGATACAGGAGTTACAGGCTCTACAGGTGATACAGGGTCTACAGGTGATACAGGGTCTACAGGTGATACAGGTGATACAGGATTTACCGGTGTTACTGGATTGACCGGATATTCTGGAATGACAGGACACACTGGATTTACAGGATTTACAGGATTTACCGGTGTAACTGGACTGACTGGATATTCTGGAATGACGGGATATACTGGAATGACGGGATATACTGGATTTACCGGTGTAACTGGATTGACCGGATATTCTGGGATGACAGGATTCACAGGATTCACAGGATTTACAGGATTTACAGGATTTACAGGTATTATAGGCCCTCCTGGTTCAAAAATATATTATGGAACAACTGTTCCAGTAAATAGTCCAATTGGAATTGCTGGTGATTATTTTTTAAACACCGTGTCTGGAGCATTATATTTATCTAATGGTGACAATGGACCATCGTCCGTGCCTGGTTTACAGCACTGGTATGATGCGGCAGATCCATTAGGCACTGGTGTTTTACCAGCAACAGGAACTACAATTGGAACGTGGTATGATAAATCTGGAAATGCCAGACATTCAACTTCTGCTGGAGGAACAGCTATTACTCAAGGTGCAGACGAGTATCCCTTTTTAAATTTTAATCAATCGTGGTTTAATATTCCTGCCATGACATTCCAGGGTTCCAATAATCCATTTACTATTTTTATGGTTGAGACAACAACGAACTTTGGTGGTAATGGATTTGCTCTATTAGGTTCATCATATAATAAGGTAGCAAATGGTGGAAGATGGGGACCAAACTTTATTACAGGTCCTGCTCTAGGTAATAATTATATATGGGGATACTGGGGAGATGGACAGATACAATTTGCTGCGACACCAACAACAAATGTTACCCGTTTATGGACTCTAACAGTAGAAGGAACTACCTCTCCAAACACGTGGGCCATATATTTAAATGGAACATCCATGGTATCTGGACCACTTCCTGCGACTCTAGTAAATTTTATTGACCAAATTGGAAATATGACACCATTAGGTTGGACAGCATATATTGGTAGAATGAGAGAAGTTATCGCATATAGTGGACAAATTAGTTCGACAAACAGACAGAAGATTGAAGGCTACTTAGCATGGAAATGGGGTGTAAATACCAGTCTTCCAGTATCAAATCCAAATTACAGTGTTGCCCCATTACCCCTTTGGACATTAAGTCCTCTTATAACAATTGGCGCTCAGGTGACAAATACTAGCACTGTCCCAGGTGCTTTAACAGGTCGTGTTGGTGATTATTTCTTGAATGATACATCTGGGCAAATTTCTAAATATACGTATGTAGCAGATAACGCATCTAGTAGCGCTGTAAATAGTGCTGCTGGATTACAGATTTGGTTAGACGCCTCAGACCCTCTTGCCACAGGAGACTCTCTAGCAAATGGAACCAGTGTGCCAATATGGTATGACAAGTCAACAAATAAATATAATGCGGCAGTAATTGGTTCAGTTACTACGCAAACAAATTCTCAGAATTCTTTACCTGGAATGAATATCTCAGGAGGTGGTGCGACGAGCTCATATAGAATACCTGTCCCAGCAGGAACCTTTATTAATGGCTTTAGTGCCTTTGTAGTCTATAAATCAACGGGCTCTAATAATACAACAAATTCAATTATTACACGCACGAATAGTCTGGCTAATCAGAATTTGTCTAATCCTCTAGAAATTCAGGGTGGATTTATAATGGTAGGTGCGAATAATGCTGCGAACTTCGCAACCACATATAATTTCTATCATACTGACGCTTCTATAATGTTTCTAAATATAAATCAACAAAGCACCTCCGTATCTCTCATTGATAATGGAACTACTCAGACACTTACAAATCGTTTTGGAGGTGGTTTACCCACTTGGACAGCCTCTGATACTGGTAATTTTGTGTCCTTAGGAACTCGCGCGGATAATTCTATCACTAATCGCGCCTTATATTATGAGGTTATTGTCTATAATACAAATCTTACAAAGTCTCAGCGCCAGGGGATTGAAGGATATCTAGCATGGAAGTGGGGTCTACAGGCATCTCTACCTGCTTTACACCCTTATTCAGCATCAGCTCCACAGATTCCTTCATGGAATCCCGTAATAACTATTGGTCCTCAACTAACAAGTGCTCTAACCGTTCCTTCAACCGGATTAACAGGCCGCATTGGTGATTATTATTTGAATAATAATACTGGTCTACTTTCTCAATATAATTACAATACTCCAAATTCTACATCAGTTCTTCTTAATAGTATTCCTGGTCTAACGCTCTGGTTAGATGGAGCAGATCCTTTAGGAACAGGAATACCACCTTCTTCTGGAACCTTATCTACATGGTTCGATAAATCTGGAAAAGGCTTGAATGCTACGGTAACAAGTGGTTCTCCACAATATAGTTCTACCGCAAGGTCAATTACAATTAGTGGGTCTGAATATTATACATCAACATATTCAGGTGCTCACCCTAATGAGTCTCTCTTTTTGGTCATATCATTTACGAATCCTTCGGCATTATCAAATGTTTATCCTTTAACTAGCGGAGCTGGATTAAGAGCTTTAACCTTATACGGCTCTTCAATTTATCTAAGTAATCAAGGGGGGAATAATTTTGCTTGGGTGGGTTCATCAACAACCTTACCTGCGAATACAACTGTTCTCTATAACTATACATATGGCGTTAGTTCTGTTCCCAATGCGTATTTAAATGGCACGGTTGGAAGTAATTTCAATAATACTTTATATAGTCCTGGGTCTGATACGTCACTTATTTTTGGTGGTGCTAATGGATTCACAGGAACAATTTCAGAAATCATTATATTCAATAAGGTTCTTTCGCCCACAAATAGACAGAAAGTAGAAGGATATTTAGCATGGAAATGGAATCTACAATCATCATTACCAACTTCACACCCTTTTTCATCATCAGCCCCCTTGGTTCCATCGTGGAATTCAATTATATCAATTGGTCCTGAAATAAAAAATGCCTCAACTGGTCCAGGAACATTGGTAGGACGCTCAGGTGATTATTTTATTAATACAACGTCTAAACAAGTTTCCCAGTATTCCCCTGTTACACCCACCACTACAGGTTTAAAACTCTGGTTAGATTCATCAGATTCATCTAGTGTATCTGTAACTGGAACTACTGTGAATTTATGGAAAGATAAATCTGGAAATGGATATAATGCTACACCAAATGGAACAAATGTATATATATCTGGAATACCTGGAATATTTGTGAACTATACAAGTTTGGCATCACCAATTCCATCTGGAACATTTAATTCTGCTTATACTCTATTTGCTGTATATAAAAATACATCACCTACCACATATAATGCTCTAATTAGTAGATCAAATCCTTCAACATGGAATGGAACTTCAGATATATATGGTACATCACGAAATATAAATTCAGTATTATTTACTAGTTCATATAATGTATATAATACTTCTACAACAGTATTTACAACTACATATAATTTCACAGGTAACAAGGCCAGTGAATTTGCGAATGGAACAGCTAGCACACTGAATGTTACTTCTATATCTACCAATCAAGATAATACTGGTAGTCAATTACACATAGGAACACGTGGTGATGGTTTTACTGCATTCTCTGGATATTTCTATGAGATTTTAGTATATAATGTAGATATTTCAACGTCTACTCGCCAACAGATTGAGGGATATCTAGCATGGAAATGGGGAGCTAATAGTTTTCTTCCTGTAAGCCACCCCTATTATACAACTTCTCCATCTTGGACGCCAATTGTAACAATGGGCCCACAGGTAATAAATGCTCCAACAATTCCTGCTGCCCCTGGAAAGATTGGTGATTATTTTATTAATACAACATCTGGGCAGATATATCAATCTAGTGGTGGCTTTACGTCAACCACTGTTCCTGGTCTACAGAATTGGTATGACGCGGCAGACCCTCTTGGCACAGGTGTTTTACCAGCCACTGGAAATACAATTGGAACATGGTATGATAAATCTGGAAATGCCAGACATTCAACGGGAACAGGTGGGCCAGCTATTACTCAGGGTAATGATGGACTAAGTTTTCTCAGCTTTTCTAACTCACATTACATTATTCCTCAGATGACCTGGATGTATAATTCCTATTTTACTATTTTTGTCGCAGAACAATATACTGGTGGAAGTCAGAGAGCAGGTATCTTAGCATCAACTGACGCTGGTTCTATGTTTCTTCGTATAGAATTTGGCACCTCCTTTGGATACCAGATGCCAGCAGGAAGTTATACGAATCAGGCATTCACTGCGCCCGCAGGTCAAACACGAATCTGGTCATTTACCTATAATACAACGGATACTAAATCTATATTCTTAAATGGAACTTCTATATTCAATACATCAACAGGAAGTTTTCTAACTACCAATGCGCCCAGTGTTATAGGAGCAACGGGATGGAATCTTGCTGGAGAAGCATATATTGGTAGAATGAGAGAAATGATGTGTTTCCAGGGTTCAATGTCTGCCGCAAACAGACAATTAGTAGAAGGATATCTAGCATGTAAGTGGAACGTTCAGTCAAATCTGGCTACGTCACACCCTTATTATGCTCTACCAACTTTCCTACAATGGAATCTGGTGCTTGGTTCTAGAATTCAGGGAAGCTCACCCTATGTTCCAAGCGGCACCTTGCTAACAACAACAATAGGAAATTCTCAGACTGCTCTATATCAAGTGGGTCCTATTACAAGCACGGTTTCTTCTAAACTCTTTATTGTGGCGAATATGTCGTTATTTGCTCCAGCGGCAACAAATATTCAGCTTACAGTTGGTCGTCATACGGTATCAGGTGGAGCAGCAGGAACATCAGTTAATATTATATCTAGTGCTACTGGAGTGGCATTACCTATTTCCTCCTCCAATCCTGCTTATTTTATGGCAGCTGCTACAACAACGGTGGCAAATCAGGCAGTTGCTCTAAAAGGAAGCGCAGTAGATATACCTGGGACAGGAACATTTTACTATACAATCTGGGCAAGCTCTTCTGCTTCTGCCGCGGCGAATACCACAATTACAGCGAATTTAAACGTAATTCAGGTTTAAACCTAGATTGCGTAAATTAAGTAATGACTACCTTTAGCATAGGAACTAGAAAACCTAAGAAATTAACTAAAAAGGAAAAGGTAAAGAGGCTTTCTAAAAATCCTGTTTACAATGTGAATAATTTTCCGCCATATTTACCAATAAAATTTACATTACCTACAATTTGCTTCTCCTTTTCTAATAAGGAAGCATGGAGAATTCCAGCGTCAATTCATGTATCACCTTCAGTTGAATCTAAATTCATTGTACTAAGTAATATATTTTCTTATAGAAAAATTGTAACTTATATAAAAGATTCTTTAACGCGGATTAGATTTAAGATTCCTTATATAAATGAAACCTTTGAAGTTCCAAAAGAAATTAAGGCTCAGATTACTTCTTATTATGCCATACAAGAAAATGAATGGAATAAGGTCCGAGGGATTTATTTTAAACTCTTCAAATTCAAACAATCTATTACACCTATACTTTATACTTGGAAGATTAGAGCAGCAACAAGAAATATTAAGAATGTCGAAGACCCAATAACCTTGGAAGTTCCAAAGAAACCTGTCTACGTTATGGATATTAAGAGAAGACTATCCTTTGTCTATGATGCGAGAAGTCTAAGAAAGGCAATTGAAAATAGGCTTCTTTTCTCAGATTATATGTTCGCAGAACCTCTAGAGCCTGTGAATCTTTTAACAAATGAACCACTAACATATGGACAGATATTATCAATTGTTAGACAATGTAGGGCTCACGGAGAAAGTTCGTGGGTCTTAGATGAGCTTCAGATTCACGGTAATAATCTTAAGGAGTTTACTATTTTCAATAAACAAAAGTTAAATTTAGAGGCAGTGAATCTTTTCTTTAAGAAGAGCACATATGTAATGCGAGAGACAGTAGTAGATTACTTTGTTCAGGAAGCCGATTTCGCAGATTTACCGAGACATAAGGTTGCTGGATTTATTAGACGCTATGATACTGATCCTATGAATGGTCTAGTTCAACGCTGGATTAGAAATACCAAGGAATATTATATTGCCAAGGAATTAAACAATCCAACATTACTTCACAAGAATGAAGTAGATACTGAGAAACTTCTGAATGACATTCATTTATCGATATTCTAAGATAATACCTAAACCAAAATTATAATAAAAATGTATAATGGGTCTAGCGGAATCTAAGTTAGAGCCAAAGGAGGTAAAGACACTTGTTCGTCCTGATAGTCTGAGCACATTACCCTCTTTTTCTATGGATACAGCGAAGTTTACAGATGGTTCTTCAGGGTTTGTTATTACCACAGTGGATTTAGCGAAGAATTCTGTTCAACGCGCTATTTCCATTAAGTTTGTCTATAGTCCTCATGAGCATTGTTTAGTCTTCGTTGGACACGATGATACAACCTTAGACTTTGTGCGTGATAGGCTATCAGGAAAGGTAGTTTGCTCTGTGACATCCAGAGAAAAGGATAATGTGATAAGATTCTGTGTGACGACATATGAGCCACTGGGGGATGATGTTATTGATAAGATTGGATCTCTTTATCTCAAGACGTCACAAATGTCTTCTTCATAGGTTTCATGGGACTAAATGGGACTTGTTCTGAATACAGAGATTCCCAATCCATGGAGCAATCAAGATTTGAGGGAAACGTAGAATTCCATAGTTCAAGACTCTTTGAGTATTGAAGTGTGAGTTGAATAAACCGAATGCGGCCTTGGTCTTTACATTTACCTAGACCACGTCCATGAGATTTCTCTCGGTCAGCTAATGACCATTCATCAGGAATATCCTGAGGAAAGTAAGTATCATAGAAGAGTTCCTTATGTCGAGCAGATTTCCATTTTCCTTTAATCATAAATCCTTCAAGAATTCCTTGCCAATATTCTGAGACTAATAGAGTCTCAAGAAGATTTAACTGAATCTCTGACTCTGAAGAAATGTAGGGAGACTGCTCGCTACGTTTAGTTAAATATACGAGAGCTTCTATTCTGGGTTTTAGATTACGACGTTTCCGAATATTTGTTTCAGAGTTCCATTCAGCCATAGAACAAGATACTTCACTGGGAATCTTATTATCAATTGGTTCTTGAGAGGTTAACCATGTTATTTCATCAAGATTACAAAGAGTAAAGGCTAGAGCAAGAGATTCTCTACGACATTCTCGTAGTCCCTTGATAATTTGAAGAGCATCTTTTCTTTCACTTGAAATGCTAGTTTCTAGTGTTAGCCAGAGGTCCTGTTCACATAAACATTTAGATATATGCCATGCCTCTACTAGCTTTCCTCTTGTTAAACAATCCGAGATAGCTTCTTGGGGTGTTAGATATTCCTTAGAATGAGGAAATGGTTTCACTAAAGACAAACCCCGGAGCAAGAGGTGAAATGCAGTAGAATCACATATTCTTCTCTTGGCAAAGGCGCAACTAATGGATACGAGGTCTTCTTCTGAACAATCACCTTGTTCATAGACATGAAGAATAAGTTTGAGAAGGAAGAAAGAACCGAATCCGATATGGTAAACCCAAATAGTTTCCAGAAGCTCTAGACACTCCTGGATTAAACCTGTCTGATGAAGTTCGATTGTCCAGAAGGCGGCCTCGGTTAGATTATGAGATATAATAGACCATCTTAATGAAGATAGGACCTCATCTATACGGTAGAGATGTTTGCTGAGTCCTTTCAATTTGTGTTCAAATGGTTTCATTCTTGGTGTCCTCAATTTATTCGCCAGGGACTTTCATTTTTACTCATACAATGTATTAGTATGGCTGCCATTTCAGATGCCCATGAGATAGTCCCAGGTATCTGGTTAGGAAATAAGAGGGCTTCTGAGAATGAGAAATGGATGAAAGAAAAGGGGATTACGGTAGTATTTAATGCCACGAAAGATATTCCTTTTTGTCCAGCAATCAAGAAACAATATAGAATTCCTGTGGATGATAACTTACAGCCAGAGGAAATCAGAAATATGACATTGTGGTCTCAGGAGGCAGTTTATAAAATCATGAAAGAGCATAATAATGGAAATAATCTCTTAATTCATTGTGCAGCGGGAATGCAGAGGTCAGCAGCTCTAGTGGCAATGTTTTTAATCGCAACACGGGGATTTAGTTGGCAGCAGGCGATTACCTATACTCAAGGTATTCGTCCGATAGCATTTAGACCATCTCCTAATTTCAGGGATTCACTCATGGAATTTGATAAGTCTTATCATAGAGAGATTTTACCTCAACTAACTTCGAGGGCACTTTGAACGCAAGAGTCTTCTCAGCTCCCTGCTCACGTTCATTATGATATCCATGAGGTACACATAGAATTCGAACAAATCCATTACCATACATTGAAGAGGAATATGGCATTAAGAAATCGTGTTTCTGATGAATATGTCCAAAAATCCATGTGTGAACAGGGGGTCGATAAAGTCTCTCTAAATCCTGGCCATAATTGAATTGGGATAACTTTCCTTTAAAGTTATCCTGAACCACTTGAAGTGTTGAGGGATAATGTGTAATAACTAATACTGGTTCCTTAGAATTTGCTATACCTTCCTCTAGAAACTTAATATCCTTGCGCCCCTCTTCGCCAATTGTCTTAGCCCACTCTGTTCCACTGGGTTCGGTAGACCATCCGGTAGTACCTAAGACTCTAACACCATCTATAACTTCATTGCGTCTATAGAAGAAATGGAAATTGGGCCATTTATCATCTAAGGCTTGGAACCAACGTAGGACTAAACTAGGATTCTTTTTAGAGCCTGGCTCTCGCCCATAGAATTCATGATTCCCAGGTACATAGATAACTCTCTTATAACGCTGTCTGGCCATATCTAAAAATTTGTAAAGTGTAGGTTCATCAGGATCTCCGATATCTCCTGCTAGAATAAGATTGGGTGCCTGGAGAGAAAAGATTTTAAGAAGCTCTTGGTCTGATGGTTTTGAAATATTTAAATGAGTATCACTGATTACCTCAGCATGGAATCCCGACATATTAATTACTGCGATTTAATTGTTTAAGTTAATTAAACTAATATAACAGTATGTTTTATAATACTCTTGTAGTAGTCTTAGCAATAACAATGGGTTTTATACTTCATGATTTATATACAGTTCTAGAAAATCAGGATCAGATTTATTCTACGATTAATAAACTACGGGGAGAATTAAGACAGCCTTTACCAATAAGATAGAGTAATAATAAAGTATAACCTGCCGTAAAGCTATAAACAAAATAACGTAATTCTGGATCATAATTCAGTATTACGTGATTTGGATTCATGGTGTCAAGAATTTCATCCATCTAATGGCTTTTTTAAAAAAAAGCCAGCAAAAAACAAGAGTGTTTTTGGTGATTTTTTGGCTTTTTTAAAAAAGCCTAGAAAAACTTCCATTCATTATCTCCAAGTTCTACAAAATAGGTTAACTTAGAACTTCGTTGCATCAAATAAATAAATCTGTCTACTGGTCTCTCAAAATCTAGAATGAGAGCAGGTAGAGCAGTCATAATCTGAACCTCAGCCATTGCCTGAACAAACATATCATCCGTAGACTTTAGTGGTGTCTTACTCAGAGAAGTAATCTTCCACGAGGCATCACAGATAGTCTGGAAATGTTGGACTGTAGAATAGTTATCTGACATGATATAAACAGTCAGCGTATCTTTCTTTGACTTTGCCTGGTAATTCTTAATTAAGGATACATATCTCTTTAGAAGTGGGAGATCAGGTCCCGCGGGGTCCTTAACTAGATGAATTCCTATATCAAACATGCTCTTAATACCAGCTTTTTCTAAGAATTTAACAACTGTCTGATTTAGAGTTGGATTGTATGATATTAGATTAGCTGCGATTTTCTGAGATTCCTTAAAAGGAGTATTATATAAAATAGAATTATATTCAGAAAGTTGTTGACTTTCAGTCTCTGGCTTTTCCCTTAGAATTCTAAGTTGAGGATTCACCTTTAGTGTATCCTTTACAAGATTAGTAGTATCCCAGACATTACATGTCTCACCCATTTTCTGGGAATAAATGAAAGAAGCAAGAAGTTCTAAATACATTGTAAATACATCTTCTGATGAGGAAGTGTCATGATACTTTGACACCTGAACTTTCTTCTTCTGCTGGATATTCTTCATAATAAGCCAAGATGACATTCTATATTGGTACCGGATTTGTCTAATAGTGTAAACGCACTTGTTTCTGCCGGATTTGTTTTATAGCTTAAATCCAGTTAACCATTTTTTTGCGATATCTTCCCAGGAAATAATTGTATCAGATTTCTTGAACGCTTCTCGTTTCTTTTCTAGAAACTCTGGACCTCGTTTCAAAGTTCCAATAATTATTGAGGCAGCCTTTTTATAAGTTGAAGAATTGTTAGTTGAGCCGGTAACATGAATTCCATCTCGTTCAGAGAAGACATAGTCATTTCCTAGAACTGGAATAGAACCACATAATAATGACTCGCGCACACTAATACAATCAATCTCAGTCTCAGAGTTACTAATGTATAAATGGAACCCTGCCAAAGCCTTTTGTTTCGCAATTTCAGCCAAGTCTACACGACCATGCTCTTCAACACCGGATTGCTTAAATAAGTCTCTTAACCGTTGACCGAGAGGTGTTCTTTCTAGACGATTCATTCCGTAGAAAATATGAAAGGAGGCATCAGGGACTGCCTTTTTTATTCTTGGCCAAGTATACCGTAGAATTGGCTCTAGGCCTCTTTCATAGGTAGATGCGTAGATAAATCGATGTGGGTCTCGTTTTTTCTCTGGTATTTTCTCCAGAATCTTTTCAAAGAGTTCAACTTGAACTCCATTCATTAGGATTTTGATTTTAGAATCTGGAATATAGGGATACAGAGACCTATGATATTTGGATTTCACCATGAAATAATCAGCGTTCAAAAGTTCCTTAGGAGAAACATATGCCTTTGGGTCCCAGCTATCATGGAGATCAATTAGCTTTACACGTGCTTTTACTAAAGGAAATAGACGGATTCCATACGAACGCCAGAAGATTGCGATATCAAATGTATCTGCCATATTTAATTCCCCAATGTCTCTGTATTCAACTCCATCACTCTTACATTCCTTTACATTTCCATAGACTACAACAGAATGATTTAACTTGGTCCAAGCCTTAGACAGTTGAACAACTGCTTGCTCAGATCCTCCGAGGTCTTTATCGGAGGGTCCAAATTGTAGAGGACATTCTCCACAAATATAGACTATAGACCCCTTGGGCCATGTTACACCTCTTGGTGGTGCTACAGGTACTTTACGTCTTAGACGACGGGTCTTCATTCTTAGTATTAGATGATAAAATTTATAGGATTCTGAGGATTTAAATTAGATACAGCGTATGTTGTATTTCCTATATATGGCAAACCATTACAAGTCATAACCAGATAATAAGCTAAAAAATCTCTTTCTACATGTGGAGGAAGGATAATCTGATAGCCGACCTTATATCTGATGTATTGTATGATTGAATGATGCGCTACAACGATTCCATTTTCCAAATTCATTAAGGAACGTGGATCAAATTCTAAAAATGTTCTAAGAGGTCCTATATCTGTCTGTGGAGGAAACATACCATCTTCCATCAGTCTCTCTCGGACATTTGTTATTCTACAGGCTGCTAGAGGTAAATCTCCTCTTCCAAGAAATAGAGCAATAACAGAATACCCTTCTACAAACAAGTTGCGCACAGCTTGTGAATGATTCTCAGGGCTAGACCAGCGTCCAGTAGTATGTAGCGAATTCCAGACTGTGGGTTCTCCAACACGGATTACTACAACACGATTCATTCTTTAAAGAATTAGAGTCTTGTAGTTTATGTAGTTATTTACGATTTTTTCTTGTTCTGTTAGCTCTTTTTCTGTTTGCTCTAGTTCTTTTAGAGCCCCCTTTAATAATAGGACCCGGAGGAAGATTGCTCATAGGATTCATCTATACTAAACAAGTGTAAAAATTGAACTCAGTGGGTAAATAGTAGTAACTACATAAATGCAACACCAAGACTGGGATCCTATTATTGTGCGCTCTAACGGAGCAACTAAGACAAGAACTGGTTCAAAGACAACCGTATCCGCAGCAGTTCAGGCAATTCGAAAGACTGAGAATTCAGAAGGTATAGCAAAGCCTTTAACTTTGACAGGAAAATCTAGATCTGAGATGGCACAGATTCGTGTTTCTAAGGGATGGACTCAGAAACAGTTAGATATGCAGGGGCAATTTCCAGCAAACTCTTGTAATGCGTGGGAGGCTGGAAAGCTATGTCCGACTGGTCCACAACTTCAGAAACTTCATAGAATTCTTGGAATTAAATTAGAGCGGGAATAATAGATGAGTTCCAGTGCTGAAAGCTCTGAACAATTTACAAAATTATCAAATTTACATTTTAATAATTCTGATTCTGAAGGGAAAATATTAAATAGTTTTGAGGGGCTTGCTATAAATGATAAGGGATCATTTGATAGATTACGTGATACATTAAAAAAGACGGGTGATATGTTTTTATTTGGAAAACCCACACCTGATCTTATTAATATAATGTTAAAAATATATAATGAAAATGTTATCCGAAATTTATGTTTTTTAAATAATGAATGTATTCTTGATTCAGTTAAGCGCGATAAAAGAATATCTTTACAAAAAGCAAACCACGTAAATGCCATGTGTGGAATGATTCAAATGGATGATGGACAAATATATATTACTGTATCAGAATCTCCTAATTTTGAAACTCATGTAGAAGATGTAAATTTTATTAAAAAGGAAGAAGCATTGATAAATATACTTTCTGCGTGTAATATTACAACAAACTTTCCAGAAGATAATGAACAAAACGTAAAAATTCACCAGGTTATTATTAATTTAAAGAAAGAGATGCTCAAGGAAGATAATGATTCAACATGGAGAAGATACCAGGGCAATTTTCTCACTCCTTTATCGGCAATTCTTAATCCAGAAAAAAAAGCAGTTTACCAAGAACATTTATTACTTGAAACTCCAGAGGAAACAAATTATGATACTATGCTCTGGAAAAAAACATACGGAGTTAATATTATCAATAGTTATAAATATCTAAAGAAGCGTCTAAATGAAGGGAAATCTTTTGCCCCTTTTAAGAAATATAATGTAAAAAAGGAGAGAATTGAGTGTAATAATGGCAGCACATGTACCGAGTCAAAACTCTTTTCCTATGTATACAATGATCTCCATCAAACATTTGAAAATATAAAAGGATTTGCAGTATTCTGGATTGGAAATGACTTGCCCCCAAAGCATATTATTAAAGGGTATTGTTATGATGTAAGTAAAGAGGATGAAAGACTAAAGGTAGATGCTATGGTTAATGAAATATTGCGTATTTACAATGTGGCAGAAAATGAAATGAACCTTTTTAAAAAATATGAAAGGTTACATAATACTGAACTGTTTAAAGATATAGTAACAAAGATGATGTCAAGTGCCGCGATGGCTTGTCCAGGATGTTATTCAAATGCTATACATTACAAGACAGGAAATATGGATACTGTTTGGGATCAGAAAGGTTGTTATATTAATATTAAATCAAAAAATGCTCGCACTAAACGTAAACATGCTAGAAATGCTAGGGCTAGGAATAGGGAATTAGCCAGACAAGCATTAAATTCTGTAAAATTAACATCTGCGAGACTATTTGGTGGAACACGAAAGAGAAATATTACGCGAAGGAAACGTAACTTATGATATTACAGGAGTTCTCTTTAGTTTAGCCTTAGCTTTGGCAGAAGCACTGAATGGGTGAGAAATCTCCCAATTCGACTTATACTGAGGAACCGATAACTTAAGACGCTCATATACCTTTCCAAGTAGCTCATTGATATAGACTCGCAGAGAATCCATTTCATCCAGAATACCTCTCTTCTTCACAATATCCACTTCAGCCATTAGTCTTCGCAGTAAATCTGTGCCTGCCTGAACTAGAACCTCAATCGCACGGCGAACTGCTCTCTCCTTCTCTCTCCGCTTCTCTCTCTTCTGAACCTCTACCTTCAGCTCATCCGCTGACTGATTTCCTAGGAGATATTGGATACGCACATCCTGATTATCTAATTCATTAAATACATTATGATACCGACGAAGCTCAACTAACTGATTATGATTTAGAACTCTATGGAAATTGAGAATTAACTCAATCTCCTTAGCAGTCAGACCAATGAGCCTTGCTCTCAAGTCGTGATATGTAGGAATTCCACCACAAGGCCCAACATCTCCTGCCACCCTAGGTGCCACTCCACCATTCTGCTTTCTTTGCCACTCGTAGAAGTGTGGATTATGAACCACCCCCGTCTCCTTATGTCCTGTTCTCCATGAGAAAGCACAGTGACACTGTGAGCACCACATCTGGTCACACCCATCAATCTTAGTAATGATAGTGGCACATCCAGGGCAGGGGCGACTATCCTTTGCTAAGAGTTTCGCAGTAGCGACATTATCAGGATTACAAGTATGTTCAGAATCTCGATTGAGCCCCTTGAGCTCATGACACTCTGGGCAGGCCCACTTTGAACATAGACCGCATTTCCACGCAGTGCTCAAGAAACCACGACACTCGGCATCAGGGCACTTTCTGATAAAGGTGACTTCTACAGCAGCCTTTTTCCCAGTGCCTGTTCTTAGTTCGCGAATCTTATACTGGGCATCTGCTCTGCTTTGATAGACCTTGTTTATCTCTAGAGTAATCTTTGCCTGGGCGTCATAGAGCTCACGAAGCTTAGTATTTAGAGGAGGCATGATTTCCTTCTCTAGAGCCTCCGCGGCACGAATCTGCTCTGCCCGATACTGAGTAGCGGGCATCAAGGCAATCTCTCTTTCAAGCAAGATATTCTCTCTATGTTTCTTATAATCGCCCATTCGATATGTCATTGTGAGATTGTCATCAATAAAATCTCGGTCCCAGGCTTTTGAACAATGCATACAATGCGGGTCATTCGTGCTAGTAGTTAGGAAAGTCTGAATACAGCGACGACAACTAGATTTCTCACAGAAGCAACATTTTACCTCTGTATTAGCGATTTTATTATATGGCTCAATACAGATTCCACACTGTGGTTTCTCCGGTAGCTTCTCCTCTATAGTTTCTGTAGAAACCATAATATTCTTTGGTGGTTTAGTAGCACGTGTCTTTTTGGATGTTGACATTATATAGGTTTTATGGATTTGGTTAATGCTTCAATTTTTGAAGTAGATTATTAATATATCCATTACATATATAATGGATCGTAGGCTAAAGGAAGTCGGTACTCTATCTTATATTTCTACAGATACTTTTAATTTAAATTTTTTCACTTATAGTATTACCTCATCTGCTCCTACCTTTGTTAAAATTGGCTCTCTTGTTCCAGTAACTGGTGCTACATCTGCTAATTGTCCGGCTGGTCGTGTTCTACGTGAAAATGGTAAGAGATTATACCCTGGAACTCATTCTGGAGTAAAAACGTATATGGTTGGAGTATATGATTGTTATTCATTTTTAAATGGATATATAAATCCTAATGACCCAATGTTTGCTCCTTATAATACAGAGCGTCCTATTTATCAAGATGATTCTCTATATACGGGCGATTCAACTGGACAGACAAAAAACTTAGGGCCTTCTGTTTTAACACTTGGTCAAGTGGCTGCTTCTGGTGATGTAATAAGTGCTAGTCAACTTCGCTCAACTGATGTAACAGTTTTAACTATTAATAGTGGAATTGTAAATATTAATGTATCTCTTGGACAAGTATTTACATTAAATGTAACAGGGCCTTTTACATTAAAGGCAATTGGTGCTGCTACAAACCCTGGTGCCGTGGTATTTTTAAAGCTAACAAATGGTGCTAGTAGCGGGAAAGATATGACCCTTGATGGTACAACCGTTATTTCTCCATCTGGTACTATTTTTAATACAAATAGTAATTATATGTTTTTCTCAGATGGAGTAACCTTAAATCTGTAATAAACTTTGTTTAATACACTGGCCACATTACCTTTCCATAATAATGCCAACTGAACCAATAGAGATGTCTGGCGCCCATTTGGGAATTACAATCTCCACAGATTGGCATGATGTTTTCTAAACACATCATACCACCCTTTGACTCTGGCAAAATATGGCCTGCGCTAAATGAATCTGGGCTAATTAGACACTCTGAACAAATCGGACATATGGCTTTTTCTAGAGACCCATTAAACTTTCTCCAAATACGACTCTTAAACCAGTCAGGAAAGGTTTCCTTCTTTTTTGCTGAGTGACTTGAACTAAGAGACTTATATTTCTCAGCTACCTTATTATTTGCTTGTCTAACACATTCTTTTAGCTCATAGAGACTCTGCTCAGGCTCTGAACTAATAATAAGTTGCTTCTCTGGGACTTCTTTCTCTTCTTGCTCCAATTCAAGTAAATTAATAGGAACGACGGGGCAATCACTATATTTTATTTCAATAGGAGATTCTCTAATTGTAATACCTAAGATATATCCATCTTCTCTTTGAAATTTCTTTGCGGGTAAAAGAGCATATAAGGTGGCTTGCTTTATTTTCAGAGAATTCATAAGATCAGATTCTAGAGTTTTAGCAGTTGGATCAGAATCATCGAATCTTGAATCTAGTTTCCATTGTTTTATCTTAGATGTAATACTCATTATACGTTCAATAAAAATAATTTAATGTTCAACTTTTTTCCCTACTATTTACCATCAAGTCTATAGCTTCTTCCTGTAAAGGGAACAAATCCAGTGGGCTTAGGAGGAAGTATAGGGGTATTAAATTGCGAAGGAGGTTGAGGAGTATCTGGTCTTTTCTCTGGTACAGGCGAAGCCACAGGCTCAGGCGTAGGAGGTCTATCCAAAGCTCTCTCTATATTAACACTTAGTTCACCGTCTGCCAAACATACTGATTGAGGAACCATATCCTCAATGATAAACTCGTGAATAACCTCTGTAGATGGGTCAACAATAGCAAATAGACGACCCTCTTGAATTACTCCAAGTTGATTCAGAGCCTCAGTCAGACCCTCTAGAAAGATAGGTCCCTCAACACTTGACCCTGTTACAGGTCTAACAGTCACTGAAATACCCTTAGGCAAAGTCTCAGATAGAGAATCCATCATTACCTCATCGCCATCAGTCAAAGTCAGTTTCTCAAGAAGCCATGAGGGGACAAAGATAGTATCTTCAATATCCTCATGATGAGGTCCCTCAACCGCTACAGTTATTGAGTCTCCCTCAAAATTGGTCAGATATACGAAACAACGAGTTGCGTCTTCAAGGCCTCTAACCATTTCCATGTAGAACTGCTTTGAACATCTAATACCCCACCATGGCCCCTCACCCTCAGATGTGAAATTGTAAGAATATACCTTTGGCATTATGTACTATACAATGCCAAAGTTAGATTTTCAATTTTTTTACTACCTTAGTGGTCTAAATTAATTCTTCTTGCTTCCATTGCGTCCTCCTTATCATCTAGATTACAGGCTACACACCCTTCTGGTTTTCTCACATCTGAAATATTTAGAATTCTATTAACTTGAGGAAGATGTAATCTGATATCACGAACAACGATTAAACCACGGAGAAAGGCTACGTTATTCATAAAATGCTCTATATGAGATTCAATAGGTAAAGCTTCTTCTACAAATATTTTAGCAGCCTTCTTAGATATAATATAACAATGCGCACCTACAAAATGGAGAATACGGTTGAAAGGACTAGACTCCTTTTGAGTAACAATAGGTGTATGATTCCATCCTAGAATCCAGACATCCCAATTATTGGGTAAATCTTTCGCACAATCACGAACCATCATAGAAAATGTAGGAGGAAGTTCAGCATCATCTTCTAAGATTAAAGCATACTTTGACTTAGATTTTAGAAAGGTTTGCCATGTCTTCAAGTGAGATAAAGACGCACCAATGGCTCCGCGAGAGTGTATCTCATAATGAGAACGTCTATATTCAGTTATTACATGAACTCTAGTATTAATTCCAATTCGTTTGTCTTTCTTAATATCAACAGTAAGTCCATGAACTGCGGGAATTCTCTGAATAGGAGGCATTGTTGCTAAAGCTTCCTGATCCTGAAATTGTTTTAATCTATCATGGCGGGCATCTAAGTTTATTAAATATATGGCGGTATCTGTGAGATCTTTCATCTCTCTAGTCTAAGTTAGATTTACTAATGAGTTTGTGTAAAAAGAAAAAGACGCCGGAACAGCTGTTGTTTGATACCTTTCAGACTCTTAAGATTGAGCCATACAAGAAAACTGTATTACAAGAGAGATATTTGGCAGTTTTACAAAACTTTCATATGAGAGCTTCAAGACTTGGATATTTCTTTTACATTAGTCGTGTAATAATGACGGTTGGAAGTATTCTAGTTCCGGCATTTCTATCAATTCAAGGTTCTAGTCAACAAGTAAATATTTATTGGGCAACGTGGGTTTTATCATTATCTGTAACAATTTCAAATGGATTTATGACACTATTCAAATTAGATAAGAAATATTTCTTCATAAATACAACTCTAGAAATGTTACATTCAGAGGGGTGGCAATATATTGGATTGTGTGGGAAATATTCTGGAAAAGAGAATCATATGATTCCAACGCACGAGAATCAATTCCTAGTATTTTTTCGTATGGCGGAAAAAATAAAGATGCGACAAGTTGAAGAGGAATATTGGAAGTTCACAGATACATCTGGAGTAGGGAATGCCACAAATCAACAACCACTTATTTCTCAAACACCACTGGTTCAACAGGGTCCAATGAAAACTCTTCCAGATGAACAACAAACTAGCTTACAGAACTGGGTGGGCGATATGAATTCAGGAATGCTAGGATTACAGCCTAGAAAGAGTAATATATTACGAAAGGTAGATGGGGGGCAAATATCTCCCGGGATTTCGGGATCTTCCTCTGAGGCCTCAGTGTCAGTGCGACACGAAGTGCAGACGCTCCCCGTTATCGGGGCAAGCCTGTTGCCAGATACACCAGGAAAGCCAATGTCAATTAAAACCAAGGGGCAAATACCTCAAAACACGCTCATCACGGTCGTGTCAGATGAGTCCGCTGAGTGGAGCGGAACCGAAGAAGAATCTTGAAGCATGGAATAAGAATAGTGGTCTGAAGGGTAGCCATAATTGTTTTTCGTATGCCATGAATTCTATAGATGATAAGATGATTAAAGAATGTAATGAGACAAAGAACTGTAATGTAGGATTTCATCAACCTGGCTATGCCTCTGGATATGGACAATTCTCAGATAAGCATGAGAAAGGATGTTCAAATATGGTTTCTCGATTATGGGGAGATAACCCAGATGTTATTACATCTGAATTTCATAAAAGATGCCATACTGGTTCAAGTAAGATTGCTTTAATTGTAGATCCTAAACGCGATTATCATTTTGTCAGACAAGATGCTGATGGATATTGGTCACATAAACCTGGTGCTATGGATGTAACAACTGAAGATGCCTCGGGTCGACCTATTCTAAGACCGGACCGAGCCTTGTTTATTTATAATAATCATAAGGAACCCTTACGTTATACGAAATTTTGTGGTTACTACTGTGTTCCACGAGGAAAGCCACTGTATCTTATGTCAGATCCTAGAACTAAAGGAGGGTTTAGATTGGAGGACGATTCTTCTTCTTCTCAGAAACCCACTCAGCGCCACGTCTATCAGATGACCCGGAGGAAATCAAGGGGTGAGTTCCGTCAGTTAAAAGACTGAGAGCTTCAGCTGCGTCAATACGTTGGGCTGGATGAGCTTTCCCTAAGCCAATCAATATAGATTTAATCTTAGAACCCTTTTCTTTCCATGAACTGGTTTCTAAGAAGGCAGGAAGTGATGTTTGAATTTCAAGAACTTGAAGAAGAACTGCCCCTATTGCCCAAGCATCAAATCCCGGCCAATACACTCTCCAGCAGCTTAGCCAATCATGATTCTGAAAACTATGTGACTCTTGAGTCCATCGTAAAAGTTCTGCCTTCCAGGATTCAACATTTACATTACAGTAAACATTTAGACGATGGAGAACAGGATTAACCTTACCCAATGTTCTTATAATTTCATTGACTTGATAATTGGAATGAGTTGCTAACATCAAGGATACTTCTGGAGATTCAGTATCATAATCTAGACCAATTTGTCTCCAACGTAAAGGTAAATCACTTAACTGTAATTTACTTGGTTGAAATGTAAATCCGAAATCTATAAAACGAGGAACATTTTTTGAATCAAAGAGAATATTTTGGCCATAAATATCAAAATGACATAAATCATTTATAACTAAGAATGTTCCACAAGCAAGAATATTTTCCATAAAGGTATAGAAATTAAACACATAGGGATCCAGATTAATACGACTCAGAGGATATCCACCCCATGGCATAACAAGTTGTCTAGTTTCCTGAATGGGTTTACCCTTATAGAATTTACACTGGTCTAAATCCTTTTCCTCTTGTTTTACCTTTGGTATACACAGTTCTCCTGTAGAAACAATGACATATTTAGAATAATCAGGAAGTGTATTTAAGAGTTTAGCGATTTCCACTTCATTTTCAGCATCACCCTTTGATGTTATCTTACCAACCATTGTAGGATCTTGAACATTCTTTTTTCCTTTTTTACTGCGACATTTCAGAGCAGGTTGGAAAATACATCCATATGTTCCTTGCCCTCTAATCTTTCCTCCTATCATCTAAACTAGATTGTGAACTTTTTCTAGGCCGTTATTTAGCCGAATGAAAATACCTAGGAGGGAAATAGATGTCTTGGGAGACGCTTTTATTTCTTACAGTCTTACTCTTAGCTTTAGTCTTATTTATTGATATTGTAAACCCCTTTTCCTTTGTAAAGGAGGGATTCGCATCGGGTCCCGGTAGTAATCAATTTATGATGATGTATTTCCCTCGTCGGGGTGATATTTCCTTTGGAACTGATGATAACGCATATGAGCAAGATAATAGACATGTTATGGGATATGTCGACGTTCAAGGGCTAGGAGTAGATAATGATTTTTGTCGAATGATTTTACCCAAGGGTCAATCTGAAGATAGCATGTTTTTTGCTTGCGCATTAGGTGGAACAGAGAATATGACTTCTACAAGTTATAGAACTCCCTCTATAAAGGATGGATTTATGACAAGTCGTGATGACTATATGAGAGATGCTGATAAAGATAAGAAGACTGATTATTGCGCTGTAGTAAAGATGCCGACTGGAGTTTTTGAGGCTCAGTGTTATAAGGCTATGCCTACAACCTTTGATACAAGACAATTCATAGATACTGACCCACCTGAGGATATAGCTGATATCTTATATTTCTATGAAGGTATAATGTTCTGGTTTCGCTTTATTGATGATATGAAGGATTATGCTGAGAATTTAACAACATATACATCTGGAAACATGGAGATTGATGAAGTAAATGTAAAAATTCTGCCTTCTCAACTTATAGAAGGAGGTAAGCTTACTACTAATTTGAATGACCGTGTTCAAGTAACCAAGGGTATTAAATTCAATGGGACAAATCAATTCATCAGACTTGGTGATTCTCCAGATATGTCCTTCGGTCAAAAGATTTCCTTACCTGTGATGAAATCTCTTTGTTTATGGGTTTATTTTGATGAATTCACAAATAATGCTCATATCATAGATTTTGGAAATGGCGCAGGAATAGATAATGTATTCTTAGGAATTGTTGGTCGAGGAGATCCATCTATGCAGGATGGTGCTTCAATGAGAAAGAGCCCCTGTGAGAATTCTGATCTAAATAATGTTTTACCCAAGGGTATTTCTGGAGCACAGCCAGTGCCAGATATGAGTCCACAGAAGCTAATGTTATCTACTGCAAACGTAGATGAATATATTTGTCAGAGTGAAGTACAACCGCGTGACATACCACACTTAAAACCCTTCAAGCCTGAGGCCCCGAGGAAAAATGGCGCAGCAGCTGAGACAGCTACCTTAATTTGGGAAGTCTGGAATGGTAAACTACGTATGGAACATGTGAATGTATTAAAGGCTTTTAAATTAAGAACATGGACTCATTGTTGTATTACAACTGCGTCGAATGATGGAGTTAGACCAGCCTTACAAATTTGGATAGATGGAGTAAAGGTCGCAGAAAAGGATGGAACCCATATGCCTCAGATTGCTATTACAAACAATAACTATTTTGGAAAAAATAACTGGATGTCAGATTCTTCTCAATTTGAGAATAAACCAGAATTATTTAAGGGGGGGTTATTTGATGTTCGTGCATATAAGCAACCCATGGATAAAAAGAAGATTGAGAAAAGTATTGAATGGGGAAAGAAGAGATTAGGTATTTAATCCCAGTAGGTCTGTATTCCCTTGAACATTACCAGTTAATTCTTTTCCTAAAAGTTGTATAATTGAATCAGTTGTCTTTGATGTGCTATTCATTTTCAAGTAGATTGGTGGAAATACTTTAAAATATAATTCTAAAGTATCTTCACCATATGACCTTATACCAATAAGATCATTGCGTTTTATAATAATACACTCTACATCCTTTTTAAAGAAATCGGCTGTTTTTAGAAATATACATAGCGTCTCTCCTTTTAGAATAATATCTGATAGTGTCTTCTCTCGTAGATCAATTGGCATACCTTTCAACGGACCTAAACAATGATTCAATTTTTATTGAAATCAGGTGTTTACAGAAATTCTAGTTTCCGAAAACAGATGTTGCGAATTAAAATCAGAGATTTCACTTTTTCTCTCTTAAGTAATCTGTATTTTTATCTCTACTCTTGTAGAAATGTCCCAATATCACGATATTTTATCACCGGCGGACATTGAGTATATTTTATCTCTTCCCGATGTTATTTCAGCAAAGGAAAGAATTGATACTTTGTCAAATCATGGCTCAATACAATTCAAGATTGCTCTTACGGATAGCATAAGGGCCACACTGTTATCACAGTTGAACTTAGATTTATCAGCTTCAAGTGAAATCCCTATGAGATGGATAAAGGGAGATACTCTACCTCACATAGATAAGGGTGCTTCCGATTTTGATAATACATACTTAGTATATCTCAATGATAGCGAGGGCGAATTTATCTTAGAAGATACGTCATATCCTATAGAGAAAAATACGGCATTTGTTTTTAACGAGGGTCTTACACACAAGACACAGAATACAGGTAGTTTACCTCGTTTACTTCTTGGACCGATGAATGAATTAGCGCAGCCAGTTGGAATTGTACAAGGTGTTTTTTATTTTCCTAATATGGCTGCTACTAACCAAGTTCAATATGCTTTAGCCTATTCTTCAAACTATACTGTCGGTCAAAGAAGTGCGGCATTTGGTGGGCCTCAATCTGTTGCTTTTAATAATGGGGTTCTATATGTAGTTGATAGTAATAATCATAGAATTCGTAGAATTGCGTCAGATGGAACAGTAAGCACTTTTGCTGGTTCTGAATCTGGTTATGTAGATGGTCCAGCTAATACTGCTAAATTTAGTTCTCCCTCATGTCTTGCTTTTGATACTGATGGAAATCTATTTGTAACAGATTCTGGTAATAATACTATTCGTAAAATTACACCAACAGGAGCAGTAAGCACTTTTGCTGGTTCTGGAAATCCAGGGTATCTTGATGGTGAAGGTATTGCCGCTGAATTCTCTTTACCTGCGGGTCTTGCTTTTGATGCTAATGGAAATCTATTTGTAAGCGAATACACTAATAGAATTCGTAAAATTACACCAACAGGAACAGTAACTACATTTGCTGGTTCTGGAAATTCAGGGTATCTTGATGGTGAAGGTATTGCCGCTGAATTTAGTGGCCTTGACGCCCTTGTGTTCGATGGTGATGGCAATCTATTAGTATCAGATAGTGGTAACGATAGAATTCGTAAAATTACACCCACAGGAACAGTGACCACGTTTGCTGGTTCTTCTAATCCCGAAGAGGTTTTTCAAGATGGCCCAGCTAATACTGCTACATTCTATAACCCTACAGGCCTTGCCTTTGATACTAGTGGAAATCTATATGTAACAGATACTAATAATAGTAAGATTCGTAAAATTACACCAGAGGGAATAGTAACAACTGTTGCTGGTCTTGAACCTGGTTATGAAGATGGTCCATCTAATACTGCTAAATTTTATAACCCCACAGGTCTTGCTTTTGACACTAGTGGAAATCTATTTATAGCCGATAAATATAATATTAGAATTCGTAAAATTACATCAGAAGTAGTAAGCACTGTTGCTGGAGATTATTATGGCGGATTATTTGATACTGATACCCCTCTACCATCAACACAGTGGAAAATTTCTGACAATAGTCTAGGAACTTCTAGTAGGGCATTAGTATATAATAATGGTCAATCATTACAACCCGATGGTGTATATTATTTATACCCTTTACCCTCTGGGTCTGTTTGCTTTCTAGAGGGAACTAGAGTTCTTTGCTTAGTTGATACTACTGAAGTATATCTACCTATTGAAACACTAACGGTTGGTACTCTAGTAAAAACTTTACGCGATGGCTATAAAAAGCTAGAAATGATTGCTAAGGA
>Ga0247722_10000384_pt1 | contig 27715 bp, 12 predicted proteins | sample MSEWelMarce3H_FC_FD_189094 | JGI IMG/M metagenome (GOLD analysis project Ga0247722, IMG submission 189094) | Subsurface sediment microbial communities from gas well in West Virginia, United States - MSEEL Well Study Marcellus 3H_FC | ecosystem: Environmental > Terrestrial > Deep subsurface >... | reverse complement strand
CCGCCCACGCCAACGCCAACGCCAACGCCAACGCCAACGCCAACGCCAACGCCAACGCCAACGCCAACGCCAACGCTGCAACCATACCAGCAGCAACAGTGGCTACAGAAAAAAAAGTAGAGCCGCCAGAGCCAGCAGGTCGTGTTCGTGCCGTTTATTTACCTGATAGTGAACGACAAAAAATTAGAGAAGAAATTAAAGCGGAAGTGTTGGCAGCCGCTAAAAAAGAAGAGTGGGTGAAAATTCAAGAAGCACCTGAATGGACACGTAATATACGTTTTTTTGGCGATGTGATGTTACGCCAACAAGCGGATTTATATGATGACAGAAATTCAAGTCAGATTTTTAACTATCAAGCGATTAATAGTGGTAGTCCAATTAATACCACCGTTAAACAAGGTACAACACCCGATTTATTAAGTTTTCCTTTTTTAAACGCCACTAAAAATCGTCAAGCGACACGGTTACGCGCGCGTTTAGGTTTACAAGCAACGATTGCTGATAATGTAGAGGCAGGCTTAAGACTGGCAACAGGCTCAACAAGCAATCCAGTTTCTAGTAACCAAACCTTAAGTTCAAACTTTGCTAAGAGCAACTTTTTATTAGACCGAGCATGGTTGCGTTATCAACCAACAGCATCAGTCAATCTCAGTGCAGGCCGCATGGCTAATCCGTGGGTATCGGCAACCGAATTAGTTTGGGATAAAGATGTTAATTTTGATGGTTGGGCGGTGCAATACAAGCCGCAATGGTTAGCCAAAGGCAATTTATCATTAACCAGTGGCTTATTTTCTTTGGAAAGTACCGAGGCTAATTTTCCTAATAACAGTTTATTCAAGGTCGGTAGCGAAAATAAATGGTTATATGCGCTGCAATTGGCAAGTAAATTTAAAGCCAGTGATGACCTTAATTTAAGAACGAGTGTCGCTTATTACGATTTTTCAAATGTTCAGGGACAGATTTCTAAACCTTGTTATACGCCAGATAGCGGTACTGCTTGTAGCACAGACCATACCCGCCCTGTTAATGTGCAAAAAGGCAATACCATGATGGCTTTGCGTGATACACAGCCTTTAAACAGTGGGGTTGATCCTGAATATCAATATTTTGGTTTGGCCTCGCCGTATCGTTTGGCGAATCTCAATTTTTCGCTAGATCAAAGTTTGAATAGCAATTTACACGCGCAATTTGATGTTGATGTGGTTAAAAATTTGGCCTTCAACAGTGCTGATATTAAAAAACGTCAACCCGTCAATAACTTATCACCTTGTCCAGTCAGCAATGCTAATTGTAGTCAAAAATTTGTTGGTGGTGACTTAGGTTATCAAGCACAGCTCCGAATTGGTTATCCACAAATTAAGTCTTATGGTCAATGGAACACTACCTTTGGTTATCGTTATATTGAAACGGATGCCGTGTTAGATGCCTTAACCGATTCCGATTTTCATTTAGGTGGTACAAATGCCAAAGGTTATTTTTTAGGAGCTAATTGGGGCTTTGCCAATAATAGTTGGTTAGGTGCGAAATGGTCGAGTGCCACCGAAATCGAAGGTGAGCCATTAGCCATTGATGTTTTGCAAGTTGATGTCAACGTCCGCTTTTAGGGGTTAAATCATGAACGCAAAATTAGTGCTATCTGTTATTGGCATGGTATGGGCTAGCCAAAGTGTTGCTGACCCAGTTGTAGATAGAATGCGTGACCAATTACGGCAAACCGTCACCCAAATGCGTCAACTTGAAGATGAGAATTTGGCATTAAAAGCGAAGTTAGCCAATGCAAGCACGGCAACTGCTGCGCCAGTCGTTAAAGTGGTGACTAAAGACAATAGTGCAGAGTTGCTTAAATTGCGTGGTAATGCCCAACGTGAGCAAGAAAGAGCGAGTGCTTTGCAAAAACAAGTTGATGAGCTCAATCAGCAAAATCAACAAATGCAAGCCTATATTAATCAAGTCAAAGGATTATTGGCTAATCAACAGCAATCGGTGTTGGCTTTAAACGAAAAAACGACTCAGGCTGAAAACAAACAGAAAATTTGTGAGCAAAGTAATCAAGCTTTAGTTTTGTTGAGTCAAGAGGTTTTAAAAGGCTATCAACAGCAAAACTTTTGGCAAGCGATACGCAAACATGAGCCATTATTAGGTTTGTATCAAGTCAAAATTGACAATATTTTGCAAGGTTATCAACAAAAAATTGCCGATGCCGATGTGAGTCCTATCGTCAGTGATACACCTCAAAATCCATCTTCAAGTGAACAAATTTCTCAGTAATTTAGGTAAAAAATATGACTGATATTTTGCAATTCGTCACCCCACAACAGATGATAGATATCCTGCAAAAAGCGGGTTATCGAGCAGTGATTCAACAACAAGAACAACAAGTTCAAATACACAGTGCGGCTCAAGGCTTAAATTTTGTCATTTATTTTGGCCAAGGCCAAGAAGATGGCTTTACCGATATTGCCTTTAGTTGTGCGATTAAAATTCAAAATCAAATACCTGCTAGCTTAATTGATGGTTGGAATCAACAAAGACGTTTTAGCCGTTTGCTCAAACAAGGTGAATGGTTAGTGTTGGTCATGGATGTATTGATTGCAGGGGGGGTAACGCCAACATGGTTACGTTCTCAATGTGAGTTGTGGGACGGTTTATTAAAAGAATATGTGCGTTATTTGCAAAGCCCAAGCTCTTCTAGCTAAGCCTTAATTATCCAAAGTTTAATTGTTTGTTTTGATTTGCGGAGATTCATCATGGTGCGTAGTCGCTCCTTGTTAGCAAAAGCAGTTATGCCTAAAGTGCGTTTATCGACACAGGGTTATTTACGCTTAGCCGTGATGCAAGCATTGCTTGTTTTGCCACAACAAAACTATGCTGCCCCTGCTTTTGGTAGTGCTGCATGGTTTGCCCAAACGCAAAATACCGCGCCAAAGGCTGCTACCGCCAATCAAACAGCAAATAATACGGTGGTTGTGGGCGGTGTTGCTACGCCTCAACAAGCTGTAAAACAAGCAGACCGTTCTTTAGAAAATTTAAGACGTACACTCAATGCAGTGATGCAAACGCAACGTTTGCAGCAAATGGCTGCAAAAAATTTACTGGCTAATAGTAATGTCGCCAATGGTTTGGCAAATGGCGGTTTACAAGTCACCGCAGGTGCGGAGGCTGATGCCAAGAATCCAAGCCAATGTGTGGCTAATTTCAATTGTTTGTGGCAAAACGCCAATTTACCGACCCAAAACACGGTTGATGGACAAACCACAGTTAATGTCCAACAAACCGCCGCTAAAGCGATTTTGACATGGGATTCGTTTAATGTTGGCTCACAAACGACTTTAAATTTTGACCAAAAATTAGGTACACAAACAGACGGCAAAAATGATTGGGTTGCATTAAATAGGATTAATGCCTCAAGTTCGCCAAGTCAAATTTTAGGTAAAATCAAAGCAGATGGTTCGGTATATGTAATCAATCCAAATGGTGTTATTTTTGGTGCAGGTAGCCAAGTAAATGTCCATTCGTTGATTGTTTCATCATTGCCGTTGTATTTACCAGCGCAAGAGAAAAAAACTACTACGGACTAACGATTTTTTCCGATTTAAAAGTAGTTTTTAGCAGTAATGATTTAACCATTACTATTAAAAAAGACGATCTACAAACGCTTATTGGCACGATTATTGGCACGATTATTGTCAAAAATGAAAATGGCATAGATGTAGAAATAGATAAAAAATTTGAACTAACAGATTTCAATGCTATTAATGTCAATGATACAGTTGCTATTAGCAAGGTTTTTTTCGATGCCATTAACGCAGGTAACTTAAACGTTATTACTAAGACTTATGACATTATCGAAAAAGAGAGTATTAATGAAGCCGATAAAATAGCTAACTTAAATGTTATTAACAAGGCTTATTTCAACGCCTCTACAAAAGGCAGTAATAAATTATTTTTAAAAACAGGTATTAATGCGGTTGGTACGAATACCGCAGCAGGTAATTTATTAGGCATAAATTCAGGCCAAACTTTGTCGATTAACGATAATGGCTCAGTAGAACGAGGCCAAAATGGTCAAGCGGATACCATTAATTATCAGTTGCCTAAAGATATTAGTATTGAGCAAGGGGCAAATATTCATGTTGGAAGCTTGGGTTATGCCTTAATTGCTGCGCCTAATGTGAGTAATGAAGGTGCAGTTTCTACCGATGGCGGCCAAGTCATTTTAGCTGCAGGTTTGGGCGTTGCCCTGAAAAATCCTGCTAGTGGTTCTTTATTATTAAATCCTGTGATTACAGGTAAATTATTAGATACCGCTAACAATAATAAAGATGTCACCCCTGTAGGTACAGTGAGCAATACAGGTTTAATTCAAGCCAATCGCGGCGATGTGCGTCTGCAAGCAGCTCATATTAAGCAAGATGGGGTGATTGTTGCAACGACCAGTATTAGTCGTGCAGGCTCAATCAATCTCTCTGCACAAGATGAACAAGCCACCGATAATGCCCAAGCGCGTACAGGCTCAGTGGTTTTTGGCTCTAATAGTGTTACTACTTTATTACCCGATAAACTATTATCCGATAATTTGTATTTGCAAGTATTGGCTAATATGGCAGGTCAAGAAAACAATCTGTTAACCATTATTAATAGCCAACAAACAGAAAGTGAAAAAATCAATGCTATTAATCAAATTTTAGCCAAAGACCAGCAATTATCAGCCGATATGTTTGCTGAAAAAATGAATTCTTTAGCCAAACTATTAATTTCTAATCAAAATTTTAAACAAAACCTACTGATTAAACCTGTTAACTTAACGGACAAATTAAATTTAATCAGTGACAAACTAGACGAAACTACGATTTCAAGCGCAACAGCCAATCAAGTGTTTCAAACAGGCAGTATCAATATCACAGGTGGGGCAGTCACCTTAAAAGAAAAAGCTTTAATTGAAGCCCCTGCCCAAAAAGTCAATATCAGTGCCATTAGCCAAAATGATGCCTTGATTAATTCCTCTGCCCTTAAAGATGGGAGTCAAACAGGGCGGGTGTTTTTGGATAAAAATGCGATTATTGATGTCGCAGGTTTAGCGGATATTCAATTATCGGCTAAAAATAGCTTAGTGACGATTCCGCGTTTAGGTTTAAATGAATTAGCCGACTCACCCTTATTAAGAAACAGTTTTTTATACGGTAAGTCGATTATCATTAATGGTGATATTAGTGGTACGCGCAGTGATGGTGTGAGTTGGGTGGGTACACCTTTAGCTAATTTGTCAGGTTATGTGCAACAAGTTAAACGTACGGTGGATTTACTGTTACAGAATGGTGGCACTATTTCCTTAGCAGGTAATGAAGTATTAAGCCAAGAAAATTCTTTACTCAATTTGAATGGTGGCTATAGCCATTATTTAGGCGGCTATTTACCCACCACACGGTTAGTCACCGAAACAGGTCGGGTGGTGGATATTGCCAATGCTGACCCTACTGTCAATTATGTTGGCATTGCAGGGCAGTTTGTTGAAGACCATCAACGCTGGAACAGTTCACAAGTTTATATCAATCCGATTGTGCGCGGTAATAAAGGGATTTATGTTGAGGATTACATTAAAGGGGGAAATGCAGGTACATTAAATTTATACGGTGTGACCACGACCTTATTATCGGGTGATGTCAGTGCTAAAGCGATTAGCGGTCGTTATCAAGTGGCAGGTAATCATCAAGCCAAAGGGGGTACGGTCAATTATGGCGCAACTACTAACGCCATCAATGCTGTTTTACCTAGCCCAACTTTAATTCCTGTCAGTACCAGCTTTGTACTCAGCAATAATATTGTCACGCTCAATCAATTAGCCGAAAACTTTAATCAACAAAGCATTATCCAACCAAGCACTAAAGCCATTACCGATACCCAAAACTTAGAGCATTGGACACCTGTTGATGTCAACAAACTAGAGCAAGCAGGGGTAGCCAACGTCAATGTGGTGGCTGATACCTTTGGCTCAAATCGTTTAGGTGGTGAAGTTGTTGTTAATGAAGATGTAGATTTTGAAGTCCAACATGGCGGAAAAATCAGTCTGAGCGGTTCAAAAATCAAGGTTGATGGCAAATTAACGAGTCATTCAGGTGCAATCAATTTAGTGAGTACAAGCCGTACCTTTATTGAAGGTACAACCACCATGCCTGATAGCCAAACGCCATTAAGTCGTGGTGATATAAATTTAGGTAGTAAAGCTGTTTTAGATACCAGTGGTTTATGGATTAATGATACAGGCAAAGACAGTAATCAAATCGTTGGTTCGGCGTATAGCAATGGTGGCAGTGTTAGTTTAGTCACCCAACAAAATGCGATTAATAGAAATGGTGTTGCCACCGATACCACAGGCTCAATTAACTTAAGTCAGGGTAGTGTGATTGACGTGTCGAGTGGTGGTTATGTTGCCAATACTGCTAAAGTCAATCAAAAGAATTTAGTGCCTATTGGTAAGTCGGGTGATGTCAGTTTAGAAACTTATGTGCCTGCACAATTACCGTTTGGTGGTGATGGTGCGCCACCCTTACCCAGTGATGACCCTGTCTCGGGTGCAAAATTAAATTTAGCAGGCACGATTAAAGCCTTAGGTTTTAGTGGTGGTGGTAAGTTAAGTTTAAGAACACTGGGTTTACAAATTGGCGGTTCTGCCTCCGAAGATACACCTTGGACAATGGTGTTACCCGAAAACTATTTTGACAACATGGGCTTTGGTCATATTTATTTGCAAGCAGAATATGATGCCAAAATTGCTGAGTTTACTACTTTAAAACCACGTCAATTGAGTTATGTCACCGACCAAGCATGGCGTTTGTCAGATTTACCCTCTTTTAGTCATTTATTAGACATTGCTCAACAACAAGATTATTTAAAAATTGGCCAGTGGGATGATAGTCGTCGCCAAGCCGTCAATCTCAGTATTTATGGTGGCGATTTTGCGACATGGCAAACCAATCAACTCGGCGGCTTACCGCCTGATTATAGTGATTCTGGCATTACAGGCGCATTGAGTTTAGAAAAAGGTGCGGCTATTCAAGCCGATAATCAAGCCAAAGTCACTTTAGGCTCAATGACCCAAGTTAATATCAAAGGCAGTGTGGTAGCGCATGGTGGCGAAGTCACGATTACCGCTGATACTGCGCGCGGTGGTTATGCCCAAGTACCAGGTTTGGTTGTTAATGGTAATGCCTTTACCTCAGATAACAAATCCATTTGGTTATCTGCCGATAGTTTATTAGATGTATCAGGCACAACGTTATTAGACCCCTTAGCCTTTGGTGTGTCAGGTCAAACATTAAAATCAGGAAAGGTTTTAGATGGTGGTACGGTCACGATTACCAACGACACAGGTTATGTCATTGCAGTAAATTGCCAAGATACCAATAGTTGTACGACAAATAATCCCAAACAAGCGGCAACGATTAATGTGTCAGGCACAACAACAACCTTGGATTTACCGAATGAGCAAGGCCAATGGCAAAGCCAAAAAGTGGCGAGTAACGCAGGTAAAATCCGTATTGGTGCGGCAAAAGGCTTGTATTTTCACGGCAATTTGCAAGGACACAGTGGCGACAATAACACCGAAGGCGCAAGCTTAGCGATTACGCCATTAGTGGGACGTTTTAATACGCCAGAAGACTTTAAAGGTGCAAAAGCTATTCATTTAACCCAGCATTTAGTGGCAATGCCTGATGCTGCCAAAACGCCAACACCCGCAGAAGAAACTTATATTGAATACGCTGTGGGTGATGATGTTGCTGACCCCTCAGATGATAGTGTTGCGCCAACAGGTATTTTGAATTTTGCTGCTGATAGCCTTAAAGATTCTGGGATTACAAGTTTAAATTTGGGGACTGACCCTAAACTAAACGCCTCTCAACCTGCGTTACCAATTATCTTTTCTGAAGATGTTGATTTGTCACTTGCCAATCGTTTAAACATCAATACCTCGATGTTATTGACAGGCGTTTATACCCCTAATGCCAATCTTAATGAGGAAAGCCTTGATTTTATTAGCCAATACCGTGTGTTTAGCCCAACAACAACAGCGTCCTTAGATACAATTATTCAAGTGATAGATGATGAGCCAATAGCCTTTTTAACAGGTAAGGTTAATTATTTCCAAAAAGAGTTTGATATTAAATTAAACGCTGCTTATGTCAATTTGAGTGGCTTAAGTTTTGGTGGTAATTATCCTGTCTCGTATGACAGTGAAAATAGTGACTTCTTTAAAAGTTTAAGTCCGACTAATGCAGAGGGTGCTTTATTAATCAGGACAGCGTTTGCCAAAGATAAAAAAGTGGATACGGTGACTATTACTAAAACCGACCCGATTGAGCGTGATGATACGACAACCACCACCAATAGCACGACTACTAAAATCAGTGACACGATTACGGAAGTACAAAAAAATGTCGTTACTGATAGATATAGAGATGAAGGTGTGGTTGAAACCACCACTACCACGACAACCACCACTACGATTTATGCACCAACCACCGAACTAGAAGAAGGTGATGTTAATCCGATTGTTACGCCAAGTTATACGGTGGATATTCGTGAAGTATATCGTATTAGTGATGACCCAGATTCTAATTCAGATACGACCAGTCGAGATGATGAAACTTATGTCAACTTATTACCCAAATTTTATAAATCAAAACTAAGTATCAATGCGAATGCCATGGATTTAGGCGGCCAATTTATGATGGATGGTTTTGCTAACGTAGCCTTAAATAGTAAAGGCGATATGCGTTTTGTCACGCCATCAAGCTATGATTATTTGCGTGACCCAAGCAATATCAGTCGCGCAACTGCGGTACCTGGTTTATTACAAACAACGGCTGAGCTTAATTTAAGTGCAGGACAAATTTATCCAGCAACGTCTAATAAGTTTATTGTCAATGCCATGAGTCATTATGAGGCCAGTCTGCTTCGTACTGCTGACGATATAGAAGACCCAGAAACGACCTATACCATTAGCCAACTTAATGAGCTAAAAGGTAATACCATTAATGTCCGTAAAGCCGAAAATAGCAAAGCACAAACGCCGTTATCGGTTGGCGGAAGTTTGGTATTTAATGCCGAAACCATTAATCAAGGCGGTGTGATTAAAGCACCACAAGGTGAAATTATTTTAGGGGCAAGCAGTAGTAATGATAGTGAAGCCTTAACACGTTTAAGTTTTGCGGCGACTAATTTAGATGGCTCAGCTCTAAAAGTGCAAGTACCTGTTGTACAAACAAAAACAGTGAATTTGTTAGCAGGTAGCCAAACGTCTGTGTCTTTAGAAAATTTACTGATACCCTATGGCATGACCGCCGATAGTCAGAATCTTCAATACAATGGTAGTGCCAGTTCAGAAGCAGGTGCAGCCACCTCTATAGACAACTTAAAAACTTCGCCTAATAAAATGTTGTCGATTAATGGTCAGCAAGTGAATTTGGCGACAGGCGCAACCATTAATGTGGCAGGGGGCGGTGACTTACAAGCCCAAGAATGGATTGCAGGCACAGGCGGTTCAAGAGATGTATTGGCGGCTTATAACACCAGTTATGCCACAGGTTCAGCAACACAAGTCCCCTTGTATAGCGATGGTCGTCCTGTCTATGCCATTGTCAAAGGCGAACAAGCACAGTTAGCCGCTTATGACCCACAATTTATTGCCGACCCCTTAATTGGTAAAAGTGTGTATTTAAGTGGTGTAGAAGGGTTGCCTGCTGGCACTTATACCTTGTTACCTGCCCGTTATGCCACCTTGCCTAATGCCTATCGTATCGTACAAGACACGGCCTTAGTAGATAGTTTGGCTCGTGATAATACCGTGTTAGCAGATGGCACATTACGCGTCTCAGGTTATTTTAAGGATACTATTTCGGGCAACAAAGCGGCACGTAATACCACGTTCTTAATTCAAAAACCCGAAGTGTGGCAACAGTATTCGCAATATCAATTTACCAGCCTCAATAATTATTTTGCCAATAGCGAAACCATAAAACAGGCCAATTTGCCTAAAGATGCAGGTCAGTTAGTCTTAAATGCTCAACAAAGTTTAAGTTTAGGGGCTAAAGTCAACGGCCAAGCGGTTGTTGGTGGTTTAGGTGCAGATATTAATATTGCCGCACCCAATTTATTAATTGCCAATAAACAAACAGCGAATATCGAGGGTTTTGTTCGTGTTGATGTTGATGAGTTAAACAAGCTCAATGCAGGGCGTTTAGTGTTAGGTGGCACAAGTACACGACAAAGTAATGTTGACTTACTCAAAGCAACATCGACACAAGTCGTTGTCGATACCGCAGGCAAAGCCTTAACCGCCAATGAAATTATTGTCATGGCACAAAGCCCACAACCCACTGATGAGGTGCCAGAGCCAATAGTGGGGGCAGTGACTATTAAGCAGAATAGTATTTTGCAAGCACAAGGTAATAGCGAGCGAGCAAGAACCACGCCATTGCAAGTTGGGTTATTAGCCGATTTTGATGATAACGGCAATGATATTGATGCCGCGAATGGTAATGGCGCATTATTACGTTTAAGCAGTGGTAAAGAGGTATTAGTTAACCGCCTTAATGTGGCAGGCATAGACGGAGAAGGCGATACCACCACAGGCAATCTCAGTATTGGCAATAATGTGAGTTTGTTGGCCAATAGCATTAGCCTAGATGCAACAGGCAATACTAATGTGGCCGCCAGTGCAAAATTTACTGCACAAAGTATAGATGCCAATGGCGCAACGGTTATCTTTAGCGAAAATAATAGCAATCAAAACGGTTTAGTATTAAGCAGTCAATTATTACAACAATTATCAGCGATTGATAAAGTGACTATTCGTAGCCGTAGCAGCATGGCTTTTAATGGCAATGTTAATATTAACATTCCTAAAGAGCTCATTTTAAGTGCCGCTAGCTTAGTGAGTGATGGTGGTCAAAGCCAAATTAATAGCGAACGCTTAACGTTGGCTAATGATTTAGAAACAGGACTCGCCACGACCTCAGATAAAAAAGGCCACTTAGTTTTTAATACCAAGCAGTTTTTATTGCAGGGCGGCAATATAAACTTAGCAGGGTTTGACAGTTTTACGGTGAATGCCACACAAGGTATGGCCACTAATGGTGTGTCACAGTTAGATGCACAATCTGCCCAAGTAACCTTTAATACGCCTGTCTTTACCGCATTAACAGGCAGTCAAAGTACGATTAGTACGCAAAAAACGCTAACCATTAATCATGTAGAATCTCAAGCGACACCCCTTGATGCCGCAGGCGGTAAATTGGCTTTTAAAGCCAATGGTTTAACCGTCAATAGTCAGTTACAAGCAAATTCAGGAAAAATTAGCTTGGATGCGGGGACTGGTGAATTGCTACTAGGCGATAAAGCCAAACTAGATGTCAGCAGCCATCGTAAAGATTTTTATGATGTCACACGGTATAGTCCCGCAGGTGATATTAGTTTACAGGCGCAAGGTGATATTAAAGTCTCTGACAAAGCACAACTCAATTTAGCCGGCTTAGGTGATAGCCAAGCAGGTCAATTAAGCATTCAAGGGCAAGGCAAAATAGAGTTATTAGCACTAGCCAACGCCAAAGCGAAACAAAGTAGCCAAAGCGGCCGCTTTAGTTTAACTAGCGCATCAGCAGTCGATTTAAATAATTTAGTTGATTGGTTAAATGACAGTGGTTTTCAGCGCAGTGTCAACATTAGCAGCAAACAAGGCAATTTACTGTTAGCGGCTAACAAAACCTTGAATGCCCATCAGATTCAATTACAAGCGCAAGGTGGGACAGGCCAACAAGATAACCAACATGGTAATGTGATTATTGACGGTACACTCAATGCAGCCAATGGCCAAGTGGCAAAAATTAGTTTAGAAGGGCGTAGCAGTGTACAAATCAATGGTCAATTGTTGGCTAATAATGCCCAGCAAGCAGGTGAAATTAACTTAATGACATCGGGTCAAGGTAATGGCCAAGTCGATGCTAATTATGGCTATCGCGTAGTTGATGCGAATGATAGTGGCAAAATTGTGTTAGCCAATAGTGCAGTGTTAAATGTTGCGTCTGCTAGCCAACAACAAGGCAAGATTAATTTACGTTTGCCGCTATTAGCCAATCAATCCTTGAATCTTGTCAATCAAGGGGCAACTATCAATAACCAAGCCTTAGTGAGCATTCAGCCGATAGCCAGTTGGTACATCACAGACAGTAGTACAGGCAATCAACATTTTGACGGTATTATTGACCCTGCTGGAACATACGGTGCAGATGGTAAAAAATTAACCAATACAATTAATTTTAACCATCAACAGTTTTATGGTCAAACCTTAGCCCAATTTATCCAACAAGTGAATGTGGATGTGTCAGGATGGGGTGATACTGCCAATACAGAATTGCGTAAAGTGATTGAGTTAGTTAATCCGAGTTTAGCGATTAACGAAGGCAATATCACCGTATTAAGCCATTGGAATTTGGCTGCTCAAGAGAATAATCAATGGTTATATCGTAGCGATAAAGGTATTGCCCCGATATTACAATTAACGGCTGAAAAAGATATTCAACTCAAAGCCAGTTTAAGTGATGGCTTTCAACTAGCCAACAAAGTCACTTATGAAAAATCTGCTGTTGTTGACCCAGATGCAGAACCATCGACTAATCCCAATAGTGTTGACTTAGATAAAGCCTTATTGGGTAGTCAACTATCACCCACCAGTCTAGGTTTATTAACCGCTAATTTAATAACTGGCGATAGTAGCTCATTTAATTTATGGGCAAAAAATGGTGATATTCGTTTAGAAGGCAAAGAGTTAGTTAAGCCCAGCAGCACCGATAACCGTTCTTTAGCCATTCCAACCATGTTGCGTACAGGCGTGGGCAATATTGACTTAAAAGCGGGTAATGATATTGCCATTATTGACACCTTAGCCCCTGCGGTGATTTATAGTGCAGGTAAAGTACAACAACAAAATACCAGTTCAACCATTGTACAAAGCAAACAAGGTTTGCCGTTATTGGTCAATAATGGTTTAGCCAATAGCACTCTTGGCGGTGACATTCATTTAGTGGCTGGCCGTCATATTATTGGCCAAGAAATTGTCACTGATGATGCGAAAGGTACAGTGACTGGCCAAGCGAAAATGGATATTAGCCAATTTTGGTGGCCGTGGTTACAAAATCCCTGCTTCTTTACCGAAGTGGGCTGTGGTAACAGTGTCTCATCTGCTATTAACTTAGCGATGTTTAATCAGGGCATATTAAGTGTCGGTGGTGATGTTGATATTGCGGCACAAGGTAATATCCGTGATTTATCAGTCTCTTTACCCACAACATGGACAAAAACAAATAATCAAATTCAAATGTATGGTGGCGGTAATTTAGATGTCTATGCAGGCGGTAATTTATTAAGTGGTAGTTATTTTGTTGCCAAAGGGACTGGTAACATTAAAGTTGACGGCACAATGAGTGCCGATTTATTTGATGATAACTTTAACCCCATCGCAACCTTATTTGGTTTACAGGATAGTAAACTGAATATTATTGTTAATAGTTATGCCGAAGCAGGGGGCGTATTTAACCCTTCTTGGTTGTTTGCAGGTTTTGATAGTCGGTCTTATAGTGCGAGTTCTAGCTTTAGTTTGCAGTCTATTTCTAGTAGTGTGGTGTTAGGCAATTTGGTGTCAACGGCGGGTAGTAGTTATGGGGCTAATGACATTATTGAAAGCGTGTTATCCAAGGGCTATAACTTTATTGCACCAGCAAATGTGGATATTATTGCACCGTTTGGCTCGGTGAATATTCGTAAAAACTTAGAGTTATACCCCTCTGCAACAGGTCAACTGAATATTTTAGCCGATGGCAATATTAATTTAATCAACAATGACGTAAATAATAGTTATGTAGGTTTAATTGATGCTGATGCCTCGGTATTACCTTCTATCTTTAACCCTATTTTAAATAATGTTAAAGCGAGCTTTATTAAGAGTGATCAAAGCTCAGCCGTTGATTTGCATAGTGCTTTAGGGTTGCACCGTGCAGATGATCAACCAATGCGTTTATATAGTGTCAAAGGTAGCTTGGTGAATGGTCATCCAGACCGTCAATATAACGGTGCAATGATTGTCGCTAGTCCTAAGTTTGCCGATATTCGTGCAGGTTTAGATATTGTTAACTTGTCGTTTATGGGGCAGCATTTATATGCTTCTGATGTCACTAGTTTACAAGCAGGACGCGATTTTTATAATCCGAGTTTAGTCGCCAACCAAAGTGTGCCATTTATTGAATTAGGTGGTTTGGGTGCGTTAAACATTCAAGCAGGACGTAATTTAGGGCCATTAACCTCTGCCAATGATGCGTTAACCCAAGGTTATTTATTACCTGGTAACCCATCGTATCCAGCGATTCGTACCGTTGCCAATAAAAACAATGTGTATTTGCCACGGACAGGTGCAGATATTCAGGTGTTATTTGGTTTAAGTCCAGAGATGCAAGGTTACGATGCTTTAGCAGTCATTACGCCCTTTAAACCAGTCCAGTTACCCACTGCAAAAATACAAGTTGATGCTTTTGCTGACAAATATATTAATCCAACAACGGCACATAATCCTAAGGACAACAACGACAATTTAGGTACACCAGATTATCGTCAGCAATTAGTCAAGTTTGTTGGTCAATACCAACAAGATAAACTTGTTAGAACGGAACAGAATGGTGAGGCTGAATTATTTAAAGCTGCTCAAACATGGTCTGTATTAAGTGCCGAGCAACAAAAGCAACAAGCACAGCAAGCATGGCAGTTGTTTAGTCAGTTGCCTATTGGACAACGTCAGCGTTTAGTCAGTGCGGTATTTTTAGACATTCTTAATCAAGTGGGTTTAGATTATAACTCTGATAGTAGTCGATTTAGCGGTCAATATGGTCGGGGTTATCAGGCAATTAATACGCTATTTCCTGCCAATCTTGGTTTTACTGCTAACAGCCTGACAGGTAAAAATGGAGCGGAACAAGTAGTAAAAACTGGCGTATTTGATATGCGCGGATCAACGGTGCAAACTCAAAAAGGTGGCGATATTGCTGTTTTGGGTGCAGGTGGCCAAATTTTAGTGGGTAGTACCTCCGCGCCGCCACAGATAGCAGCTTCACAAAGTACATCGGGTATTGGCCCCAGTAATCAAGGTATTTTAACCCTTGAAAAAGGCAAAATCGGCTTGTTTAGTGATGGGAGCGTGTTGTTAGCACAAAGTCGTATTTTCTCGGTGCAAGGCAGTGATTTGTTAATTTGGAGTTCTAATGGCGATGTCAATGCGGGTAAAGGCGCAAAAACAAGCTCGGAAGTACCACCACTAAAATACGAATGTAATGTGAATCAATTCTGTTTATTAGATGCTAAATCACAAGTCAGTGGTGCAGGTATTGCCGTATTACCACCCAAAGCAGGTGAAAAAGAAGGTACAGCCAATTTGGTTGCGCCTGTCGGCACGGTTGATGCGGGTGATGCGGGTATTCGTGTGTCAGGCAGTTTAAACGTTGCTGCGTTTAAGGTTGCCAATGCCGATAATATTCAAGTGCAAGGTAAGTCTGTGGGTGTACCAACAGGCGCAACGGATACAGCCGCATTATCTTCTGCTAACTCTGTTGCTGCGGCAGCACAGCAGTCAGCCGATTCGATGGCGGCAGCTCGTCAACAACAGCGTAAAGATATTATCCCATCAGACTTTTTGTTTGAGTTTATTGGTGGAGATAACGAATAACTCCTAACCTAAGTTAGACCATACAAGGCAGATGTTTATCTGCCTTTTTTATGACAACAAACTTCATCAAATTGCAATCAATATGCAATGAATCGCAACCATAATCGCCAACGTAAATAAAAACAGTGATGGTTAATTAAGATAATGAGACAGCTAATAATATTAGTGATGAGTTTGATATTGGCAACAACTATACAAGCCGATGTTGAACTAAAAGGCTTATTACTTAATCAAACAAGGACGTTCGCGGGTCAGGCATTTTATGTTGCTTTTGTTGATAACTGGCAAGTACTTGATAGTCAAGGACAATACAATTTAGTGATTGTGGAGCGTCCATCAGCTCGTAGTGGTAGTCAGATTAGTATTAAGTATGGCGAGCAAGTGATTTATCAACAAGTACTGCATTTTAATGCACAAAAAGCGCAAAGAGCAGGGCAGAGTGCGGCAACCGTTGTCTTTGACCGCGTGATGAATGAGCAAGTTGAGCAATTGTTTTCGACAAACCCTGACATGGCTCAAGACGAAATTAAATTAAATTAGGTAAGCGTGAATGAAAAAGCAGTATTACATATTGGGTTTAGTATTAATGGCTAATGTCAGTTATGCAGGGCCATTAATTTATACCCCAATTAACCCTTCATTTGGGGGTAATCCTGGTTACGGTTCGATTTTATTAGGTGAAGCACAGGTACAAGATCAACATAAAGCACCTGTTGAGCCTAAAAAAGTAGATTCAGCCTTAGACACATTTAATAAACGTTTACAAACAGCATTAATTAATCGCCTAACTTCCAATGTTATCTCCAGTGTTGTTAATGGCTCAGGCAAAGTACAGCCTGGGACAGTAGAGACCACTGATTTTAAGGTAGATATTATTGATATTGGTCAAGGCATTTTAAGAATTACGACAACGTCTAAACTCACCGGACAGGTTCAGACGTTTGAGTATGATCAAGAGGCTGATAGTAGCCTCTAAATACTTTAACTTTAACTTTAAATTCAATTCCCAGAGGAAGCGAAAATGTTTAAAAAGAACCTGTTAGCTGTTGCTGTGTTAGCAATGACCAGTAGCGTAGCTTTAGCCGATAACGAAGCGTATATCAGTCAAGGTGATGACACTGGTACAGCAAGTGTTGCTACTGTTGAGCAAATTTATAATGATGTTGCCACAGCTCATTATGGTGTGATTATCCAAAATGTTACTGATACAAGTAACAGTATGGTATATCAAGGTTTATCTGATTCAGCTGGTACTGTTGGTACAGTAGACCCAACAGCTCCTACCTTAACAACACCTTTAGCAACAACTATTGATCCAACAGTTGCAGCTTTTGTTGATATTGCTGGCACACCCTATGAGCCATTAACTGCTGCTGTCACTAACTTTGCTTTAATTAAGCAAGATGGTGCTGCTAACGCCTTTGCTACAGTTTTACAAGTCACTGGTGATGAGATCGCTGATCTTGATAATGCCAATGACAACTTTGCTAATGCGGGTGCATTGATTGTGCTTGCTGACCCAATTTCTGGTAATAACATTGGTATTGATGCTGGTGTGTTGACTGATGGTTTTGTTGAGATTGAGCCAGGTGCAGTATCTGGTACAACTGATGCTAACACAGGTAACATTGCTGTTATTGCACAAGGTGCTGGTGATATGCTTGACCGTGCTGGTAATGCATTGGGTCTTGGTGCTCAAGGTGATGCTTCTGATGGCGAGTTAGCGTTAATTGTACAAATGGGTACAGGTAACATGGCTCAAATTTTACAAACTGGTGATGCACAGTTAGCCGCTATCATTCAAGATAACGAAAGTAACGATGCTTATATCGCTCAGTATGCTGGTACAGGTAATACTGCTGTGATTACTCAAACCGCTTTAGCTGATATTGCTACGATTTATCAATCTGGCGATGCAAATACTGCGCGTATTTATCAGCACGAAGCACAATAATTGTGTTTAAACTAGGTTAATTTGGATAAATTAGCCTAGTGTTTTATTGTTACAGATTTACAAGGATGTATAGCTATTTATTATTGAGGAAGTATTTAAAAGGATGAAGCTTAAACAGTATTCTTAATCATGAGTTTAAGTATTTGTAAATAGCTAAAATAAGGAAATTATCCTGTTCACTCCCTTTATGTTTGCCAGCACTAAAGGGAGTTTTTCTATAATTCTTCTGCTGGTGTTTTTTAATAGGCTGTTTTTTATAAACAGTATTTTTAGGCTTTAAAGATGGTAATGCGTAATGCTGATCAATAACATAAAACCTTTGTTATTATCCTTAATGGTCATTGGTTTGGTCGGCTGTAACGCCATGAATACTAAACCTATTGATACTTTTGGCATAGCCGAATTAACGCCTAATACTAATCTTACTCGTGATTTAAATTATTTGCCTCCACCGCGTGGCAAAATCGTTACCGCAGTATATGGTTTTAAAGACCAAACGGGTCAATATAAAGCTAATCCAGACAGTAACTTTTCTACAGCAGTTACTCAAGGCGGTACATCTATTTTAGTTAAGGCACTCAGAGACTCTAAATGGTTTGTGCCTGTAGAACGTGAAAACTTACAAAATGTGCTAACAGAGCGCAAAATTATTCGTGCCATCGAACAGCCAAACGATGCCGAAAGCAAAACGCCAATTAAGTTGCCAACACTCATGGGGGCAAAACTGCTCATCGAAGGCGCAGTGGTTGGTTATGATGCCAATATTAAAACAGGTGGTTTGGGCGTTAAGTATTTGGGTGTTGGTGCAGCAGGACAATATCGTGCCGACCAAGTGACCGTTAACTTACGCGCTGTTGATGCCAATACAGGCCAAATTTTACATACTGTCTCAACCACTAAAACGGTCTATTCGACCCAATTAACCTCGGGTGTTTATAAATTTATTTCCTATAAAAGTTTGTTAGAGGCAGAAGTAGGTACAACCTTAAATGAGCCTGTACAAATTGCTGTACAAGAAGCGATTGAAGCGGCTGTGGTTAATTTAATTGTTGAAGGCATTGATAACCGTAGTTGGTTATTGGCTAATGAAAATGAAAAAAATGCACCCGTTTTTCAACGTTATCGTCAACAACGTATAGATAATTTAGCCTTAAACGACACACATGATAAAGCTAAAAAAGTAAAACCTACTGCTTTAAGCGAAGTTGACAATGCTTTTGATAACGCTAAAGTTAAAGAACAAAACAAACTTAAAACCGAACAGATTAAACGTGTTCCTAGTTCATCCGAGACTAAGAGTCAGCCGTTTAGTTTTGACTAATGGAGTTACCTTATGAACAGCAATTATGGTTATTTATTAGTATTTTTAATATTACCAGTCTTTGCTGCTGACCCATTGGATGTGCAAGAAATTGACTTAAAAGCCGATAGTTTTAGAGCAGCTAATACAGGTGCAATGCCTGTCACTTATGAAGATGAAATTCTCATTCATCAAATTGGTGTGGCAAATTATGCGCGCAGTGAACAGTTTGGTGTGATAGAGGCTAACGCAAGTATTAGACAAACAGGCAATAATAATGCTTCAGGGACTTATCAAGCCGATGGCATCAATAATCAGATTAATCTAACTCAACAAGGTAATAGTAACTTTGCTTTGATTAGTCAATCTGGCGACATAAATATTTCCAATATCAACCAGTTAAATGATAACAATCGTCTTACCTTAGACCAGCAGGGAGCTAATAACACCGCAAATATAGACCAATTCGGTAACTCATCATTGATATTTAATCAAACAGGCGACCAAACGGCTAATATTACCTTATCAAATACCGCTCAAGGCTCAATTACGCAAATATCACCAACGCTGACATTAGATATTCAAAACTAAAAGATACTTTAATTTTACTCTTTACTCTAATCCCTCCTTAAAGTTTAAAGTTGATAACAAAATAATTAACTTTCTAACCTATAAAAACAAAATTCTTTGTCATAAAAAATACACCAATTTGTAGTCTAAATTTCAATCAACTGTAACTTTTCCTTTGTACACTCTGCACCAGTTGTATAAGTCCGGTATACGACAAATCGCGCTCTCAACTAATAAACCCTAAAAGGGGAGAAAACCATGACTCGTTTAACCCGTATTGCTGCTGCTGTTGCCGCAGTTATCGCTGTCCCAGCTTATGCTGCAACTGCAATCCCAGTTGCTCAAGGTACTATTTATGGTGGTGGTGCAACATTACCAGTCAGTGCTTATGTTGGTGGCGAATACTTAAAAAGTAATCCTGCTAAGCGTTTAAGCGTGACTTCGACATCTGCCAAAGCCTTAGATGCTAACCCAGCCGATCCAAAGTCTTTATTTGGTAACTTTACTATTAATGGTGCTTTAGGCGACAAACAAAACCTTTACAAAGTATCTTATTGTGGTACTGGTTCAGGTATGGGTCGTAATATCATTCGTGGTACAGTAGATGCGACAGGTGCTTGTGGTGACTATAGCGGTAACCCAGCTGGTTTCTCTGCTGAGACTGCTACTGCTGACTTCGCTGGTACAGACGCACCTTTCTCTGCAACTGAATATAATTCTTTTGCTACAGGTCCTCGTGCTGCGCGTGTCGCTCCTGTTCAATTTCCAGCTGTAGCTGCTTCTGTTGCTATTGTTTATAACAATGCTGACTTAGGTAGCACTACTTTAAATTTAACCGAGTCGCAAATTTGTCAAATTTGGGCAGGTCAAATTACTAACTGGAATCAAATTAACCCAGTATTACCTAGCAAAAACATTGTATTAGTGCCACGTTCTGATAGCTCTGGTACAACTTTCTCCTTTACTAACCACTTGTCAGCTGTTTGTCCAGAGGCTGTTCCAGTAGCAGTGACTGGATTTCAAACTCAAAACACTTACACAGGTTTCTCTGTTGCAGGTACAGCCGCAGCCAGTGGTAACGGTGGTGTAGTGACTTCTGTGTTAGCAACCGATGGCGCGCTTGGTTATGCTGATATTGCAGACGGTAAAATTCGTGCTGCTTTAGCAGGTGGTCAATTATTACGTCACGCAACCGTTTCTATTAAGCCTGATGTTGCTGCTTATACCGAAACAGTTATTCAGCGTAATGCCGATGGTACACCTATTATCAAGAATGGTGCCGTTGTTACCAAGTTAGTAAAATACAAAGCCAAAGTGTACAAAAAGTTTGATCCATTAAAGAACTTGCCTAAATCTGTTGCCTTAACCTCTATGGGTAACAAAGTGTTGGGTTCTAACGATGCTAATGGTCGTCCAACTTTAGTTGATTTAACACCTATCTCTGGCTCTACTTCTGGTTGTGTGCAATTGGTTGATCCATCTGCTTATGCTAAACCAGCGATTGATGCTAAAAAAGGTGATTATGTTCAGTACCCAATCATTGCTGTTAGTTATTTAGCAGGTTATGAAGCTGGTAATGCTGGTACAGGTGATACTGCTGGTGTAGCTAAAGCCAATGCAATCCGTTCTTTGTTTAAATTACCTTATGGTATTAGCAGCAAAGTAAAAACTGTTGGTTCTAAGACAGGTTTTGCTGGTTTAACCTTAACATTTGATGCTAATGCACCTGCTGGCGTAACTGCTGGTACTGCTTTAGTTGATGCTTGTGTTAAAAACTAAAAAATAGGACTTACGCACTTCACTGAAATTGGCGCGTTTTGCACCCTCAGCGATAGCCGCGTAAGTCCTAATCGTTAATCGGAATACGTAAAGGGAAATTTTTAGATTTATGACAGAATGGAATAAGAGCAAGGATGCTTTTTTAATCTGTAAATTTTGATTGATTTAGGGGCTGTTGACGTTTGCTCACATAGGCAACCAAAGTTAAAGGCAAGCTAATGCGACAGTACTGACGAAATTACGCTTTAACTTATCAAAACGCGTGGCTACTGCTCTAAAATGATTAAGCCTTGCAAACATATTTTCCAACAAATGCCTTAATTTGTAGAAATATACATCAAGTGCTGCATTGCCGATGGTCAAATTCTTTTTTCTAGGAATCACTACCTTAGAGCCTTTTGATTGAATCAACTCTCTGATGTTTGTACTCTCATAACCCTTGTCGGCAACAGTCGCCTCTGCGTGAGGAAGTCTTTCAATCAATAACGGCGAAATTTGGCTTTCATGTACATCACCGCCCGTAATTTCAAAAGTAACAATAACGTAGTGGCCGACCTATCCGCTTTAGTAATTGCCCAAATTGTACCGACCTGCAACGTATTGTGAAAAACGCGAAAGTGTACGCGCCAAGCTAGGGCTATTGGTTAAACGCATTTTACGGAAGTATAAATATCCACCTGACCAGCAGGAAGAGGCTATTAACTTGGTTCTGCAACAGGCGGAGAGTTTGTCGGCGGAGTGGGTGAGTTAACAAAAAATTTGGCTTTCAATACCTATAATAAACACTATAGACAATAAAAAAGCCCGTAATTGTTAAGGCTACAGGCTTTTTTGTATGACTGAATACCACCATAAACATAAACTAAAAAAATGCGTAAGAAATGAGTCGACAAATGACGTGGGTTTTTAACGTAGTTACGGCAGATGTTTTACCTGAACATCTTTTCGACTAATAGGCATCTGTTTTGGTGCAAGGGCATCAACATCATAAGATTCAAATACTTCTTGCACCAAGCGCGTATCTGGTAACACATAAACAACGCCATGGGTTCCAGTGAATGTTGGGCTAACAACCCTATCGTAAAACTTGACTGGCACGTTAATACAACCATATGAAATCCGCCGCTCTAAAGGGTTGGTGGATTCTAATCGCTGTAAACGACGTTCCTTAAGCGATGAAGTAACCACTCGATGTAAAGAAATTGCACCCGTATAATCGACCCATAAAACTTCTTTACCATGTAGATTACGACCCAAAGTGGCAACGAAGCGACCAGCAGGTGTGGTACGTTGTTCTGGTTTTATATTGGCCAAAGACATTTTGCCAATCTCAGGGATTGCGTGGTCACCTAGTGCCAAGCCAAGTAGCGCAGGTGTTGAGCCAATCAGCTTTCCTTCTGCATTAAACACAAAAACTCTAGCGGCCTTTTTATCAATAATCACGAAAGGTAGGTGTTGGTTATCATTTGAATCGACAACCCAATCCGCCAAATATTTAGAAGCTTCCGACACAATTTCCTGCTTAAAATTAGCGCGTTTAGGATTGATGATTGATGTATTTGGTGTAGTGGTGAGCTGCTTTAGTTTGGTGGGTGGTTCTGATGCTATTACAAAAAATTTAGGCTTGATGATTGATACATTTGCTGTAGGGGTTAATTGCTTTGGTTTGGTAGGCGATAAGTCTGATGCTATTACAAAAAAGGGAACATTCTCGGCAGCTATGGCTAGACCCGTAACAGAGCCACACAATACCAGCCCGAGAAAAAACAGGCGAGCTTTAGCAGCCAACTGTTTGGCTTTGATGAGCGTTACAGATGGCAAGGTGTCTACACAGTTTAGCACCTTGATTTTGTCAATTTCTTTCATTAACGTCCTATGAACACCAATCTTGGAACAGGCGTTTATTTTAGCGATTGAAGGCATCGATTGGCTGAGTATTCGAGTTGCTATACACAAAAACCAGCCAATCGTTATTGCTAATAAAAAGTAGTTTAGGACTTACGCAATTATCGCTTATTTGTTCACATTTCAGGCATTTTCAATGCCTTTATGTTCGCAAAACGCGCTAATTTCGGTGAAATGCGTAAGTCCTGAGTTTAATCTGAAGGGTCAATAACGCTTAGTTGCGATCCTGTTTAGGCACATAAATGGCAGGATCCTGTTCAGGTGTGTCAATGACAGGTAGTACCACTGGTGCATAAGCGACAAGCAACTCTACAGGAGGTACGGCCAGTGGTAATACCGTTAGTAGTGGTGATGACGGTTCGATAATTGTGGGTACATCATCTATTGGTTCGGGTTGAACGACTGGGAAGGGTAGAGTTACAACCTTAGTTGGTGCAGGAGCTCCTGCTGGACCAGTAGGCCCTGCTGGTCCTGTAGCACCGATTGCCCCATCGACACCATTTGTCCCGTTTGTGCCATTTGCCCCTGCAATGCCTGTTGCGCCTGTGTTACCAGTAGCTCCTGTATTTCCCGTTGCGCCGATTGCGCCATCGACACCGTTTGTTCCTGCAATGCCTGTTGCGCCTGTGTTACCTGTCGCCCCTGTATTGCCCGTTGCACCAGTTGCACCATCTACGCCATTTGTACCGTTTGTCCCTGCAATGCCTGTTGCGCCTGTGTTACCAGTAGCTCCTGTATTTCCCGTTACACCAGTTGCACCAGTTGCGCCATCGACACCGTTTGTGCCATTTGTTCCTGCAATGCCTGTTGCGCCTGTGTTACCAGTAGCTCCTGTATTTCCCGTTGCACCGATTGCACCATCGACACCGTTTGTGCCATTTGTTCCTGCAATGCCCGTTGCGCCTGTGTTACCTGTCGCTCCTGTATTTCCCGTTGCACCAGTTGCACCGATTGCGCCATCTACGCCGTTTGTGCCTTTTGTACCTGCAATGCCTGTTGCGCCTGTGTTACCAGTAGCCCCTGTATTTCCCGTTGCACCGATTGCACCATCGACACCGTTTGTGCCATTTGTTCCTGCAATGCCTGTTGCACCTGTGGCACCAGTAGCTCCTGTATTTCCCGTTGAACCGATTGCACCATCGACCCCATTTGTGCCATTTGTCCCTGCAATGCCTGTGGCACCTGTATTGCCAGTAGCTCCTGTATTGCCCGTGGCACCATTTGCACCATTTGTCCCATCGACACCGTTTGTGCCATTTGTCCCTGCAATGCCAGTTGCGCCTGTGGCACCTGTCGCGCCAGTATTTCCCGTTGCGCCGATTGCACCATCGACTCCGTTTGTGCCATTTGTCCCTGCAATGCCTGTTGCACCTGTGGCACCAGTAGCTCCTGTATTGCCCGTGGCACCATTTGCACCATTTGTCCCATCGACACCGTTTGTGCCATTTGTCCCTGCAATGCCAGTTGCGCCTGTGGCACCAGTAGCTCCCGTAGCCCCTACAGAGCCTGGTATAAAGAGCAACGTGAATTGTGTGAGTGTGGCACCACCAGTCAAGGTGAAGTTGCCTGCATAATTGGTCGTTATTCCGATGGGATTAAAAATCCTGACTGCCGCATTTGGCCCTGTAACAGCAGCGATCGGGGTGCCAGCAGCGAAAATGACACCACCGCCACTAACTGCGTCATTTCCTGCGTTCAGCGTCAAATTACCCCTAGTCGTGGTCAGGGCTGCTCCGTCGATGTTGACATTACGTCCTGCGTTTGCGGTGAGGTTGCCATCGGTGGTTGTGGTGGCGGCTAGGACGTTGACATCGCGAATGGCTGTTGACGTAAAGTTTCCGTTGGTGGTGGTCACGGCTGCATTTTGATTGATGTCTCTTCCAGCAATCACCACAAAGTTGCCACCTGTTGACGTGACAGCCTGATTGATATTCACGTCTCGTAGGGCATTTAAGGTCAACGTAGTGGGAACAGGTACTGGTGTCCATGTGATCGGATCATTGACAAAGATGTCGCCGTTACCTGCCACGGCACCTTGAGTACTCAGAATCGTAATACTAGAGTTCACCAACTGAGCACTCAGTGTCGGGCCAGAAATATCACCAGCACCCGAAATCGTAAAGTCTTGCGGATCAATCAGCCAATTACCCGTTAATCCACTCGGTGCAGCCGTGGTGATTTTGGCATCATCCGAGATATTGACATCTGCTGCTGAGGTTTCGATAAAGCCGCCATTACCGCCATTCGGTGCGGAAGCGTCCAGTATGCCAGTCACATTGACGCTACCGTTTTTCATATCACCGAGCAGTTTGATGGTGCCATCGATAGTCTGAATGGTTTGCGCCCGAACCACGCCCGTATTATTGACGGCGTTGCTAAGTAGATTGCTTGCGGACTGCGTGGTCATCAGCACATGGCCGCCATCGGCCTGAATCAGTCCGCCATTTTCGACTAAAGCATTGACCATGCCTTGATCAATCACGATATTGAGTAGTTTATCGCCAGCCACATCCAGTGTCATCGCACGTCCAGCGGCCAGCACCACGCTGCCGAGCTTCGCCGCAATCACGCCTTGGTTACTGACGTTCGCGCCTAACAGCGCAACAAAGCCACCATTTGTCGTGGTAATCGTGCCTTGGTTAAGCACCGTCCCCGTCGTTGTGCCAGATAAGTGATAGTTATTTGCCATAAAATCGGCATCAGACATATTCAGAGTCGATGCGACAAGGCTACCGACATTGACCGATGCCGTTGAGCCAAATAACACCCCATTGGGATTGATGAGGAATACCTTACCGTTGGCTGACAGATTGCCCATAATGCTTGAGCCATCTGAGCCTAGAACACGGTTCAGAGCCACCGAACTCTTGTTGGGTTGTACAAAATTAACCGATTCACCGCGATTAATATTAAAGCTCTGCCAGTTGATGGCCACATTCTGAGAGCTTTGGTTGATGGTAGTGTTGCTCAGCGTACCGTCAATCTGAGCACTGCCTGCGGACACCACGCCGCCCACGGGTTGGGCATACAGCATACTTGTGCCGCTGGCCATGAGTAGTGACGCTGCTAAGGTTTTTAGGGCAAAATTTAGGCTGTGACTGTGACTATGGCTGTGAGTATTCATCTGGTTGCATAATGACGACTTTTTACCCGCGCTGCGAGCATTCTCAGCGACGGCGATAAAAGAGCCTGTCTTGATATTCCAAATTGATTTATAGATGCGGTTCATGATGTTAGTCCTGTATCCGAAAATTTGCGAGTTGAATCGGTATTGCTTGCTGCTTGGGTCAAAACAGGACTTACGCATCGCACTGCGATTAGCACGTTTTGTGAACAAATAAGCGATAACCGCGTAAGTCCTAAGAGGGTTAAAAGTACTTCACCAGTTGCACCCAGAATTGACCGTTTGAGTCGGGTGCTGAGGTCGCTTGTTCACTACCCAATTTTTGTGAGTAAGAAAGTTTCACCAAAAAGTTGTTGTAATCCGACCAATTAATCCCAACCCCAGCGCCACTCAGTGTTCTTGTGTTGTCGCCAGCACTCCAAGGGTTTTTATCAATATTGACGCGTCCAGTGTCAATAAAGCCAACCAATTGCAGTTGACCAGACATCTCCTCGGAAAATTTTGGTAAATTCTGTCTGGCTTCTAGGGTCAGTACAAAGCCCTCATCTGCGTATGCTTCACCTTCGGGGTAGGCACGCACCGCATACATACCGCCAAGTTGCATTTTTTCTGAATTATCAAGATTTTTAGAGGCTAACTGAGCACTCAGCCCTGCATACAAAGAGAGGGAATCCGTCACACGTTGTAGCCGACTGGCGTTGAAGGTTAATTTAGTATAATGACCATCGCTGCGCGCAGTCAGCGCGTCAACTGCATGAGCAGCAGGTGTTTGGATATTCAGATTGCCAACCGTTGCCGCCACTGAGTAGTTATATAAGCCACCACCCGCCAAATTATCCGCGTAGTCACCACGCAAGGCGGCAGTCAGTGCATTGACTTTTTTGTCGGTCACTAGGCCTAGTGCGCCGATTATGTCCTGTAATACCTTGTTTTCATAAAGAATATCGGTATATAGATTAGTGTTGCGTGAGCGAATCAAAGGATAGCTGCCATAGACGCTGATAATTTTTGCATCACCGTGAGCATCCAAGCTTGTAAACTCTTCACCCAATTCATATTCTAGCCAGCTATAACCAACACCAACGGTGGCTTTAGCCAACTGTATTTGGTATGCCGCTCTCGCATAATTTAATCCCTCACCAGAGGTGAGCACCCGCAGTGAGGCAACGTCGCCTAGGCCAGCTAAATTATTCACATTAACTGTTGCGCCAATGCGATTTTTACCCGTGTAACGATTGCCGCCATTGTCAGCATCAATACTGCCATTGACGCGCGCGCTGGGAGTCACATCAACGATTAAATCGGAAGTACCCGCCGTTGCAC
>Ga0247722_10000383_pt1 | contig 27745 bp, 20 predicted proteins | sample MSEWelMarce3H_FC_FD_189094 | JGI IMG/M metagenome (GOLD analysis project Ga0247722, IMG submission 189094) | Subsurface sediment microbial communities from gas well in West Virginia, United States - MSEEL Well Study Marcellus 3H_FC | ecosystem: Environmental > Terrestrial > Deep subsurface >... | reverse complement strand
CCTATTACTGATGCTGTTACTCCTGTTGGTAATCCTGTAACGGTAGCTCCTGTTGCGCCTCCTGATAAATTGTAAGTGATATTGGTTATCGGTGTGTTGATACACGCTATTTGACTAGTAGTTGCTGCTGCCGAGCTTAACGCAATGGCGTGAACTGGGTTAACGGTAATAGTACCTGTTGCGGTGGCAACGGTACATGTATTTCCTGTAGTGGTAACGTTATAGGTAAATGCTGTAGTTGCTGTTACTGTTGGCGTTCCCGAAATTGTTAAAGTCGTTCCTGTTACAGATGCTGTTACTCCTGTTGGTAATCCAGTAACGGTAGCACCTGTTGCGCCTCCTGATAAGGTATAGGTAATAGGGGTTATCGGTGTGTTGATACACGCTATTTGACTAGTAGTTGCTGCTGCCGAGCTTAACGCAATGGCGTGAACTGGGTTAACGGTAATAGTACCTGTTGCGGTGGCAACGGTACATGTATTTCCTGTCGTTGTAACGTTATAGGTAAATGCTGTAGTTGCTGTTACTGTTGGTGTACCTGTAATTGTTAAAGTTGTCCCTGTTACTGATGCTGTTACTCCTGTTGGTAATCCTGTAACGGTAGCTCCTGTTGCGCCTCCTGATAAGGTATAAGTGATATCGGTTATCGGTGTGTTGATACAAAGAACCTGACTAGTAGTTGCTGCTGCAGAGCTTAACGCTATGGCGTGAGAAGGAATAATATTTACTGTTGCAACACTTGAAACTGGTAATAATGGTGATCCTGGAGTGATTGTATATGTGAACTCATTAACGCTAGAAGAGGAAGCATTTGGTGTATATGTTCCATTAGAAGCATTAAAAACTCCTCCTGAACCCGAGGTATATGTCCAAACGCCACCTGCGTCTTCACCTGTAATTAAATTGGCTAAATTAATTGGAGTAACATTTTCTTGACAAATAGTAACTGAACTACCAGTACCTGCAGTAGGCTGACTCGTTAAACGCAATACAAAACTTCTAGTTTCATTACAACTATTACCTGAGGCTTCGTCTGCTATAGACATATAAATAACCTCACCATCATAACCCTGATAGTTAGTAATATTTGCGATTGGCGAAGCTAAATCGATGGCATTTTGTAGCGTATTATGAAAAGCAATCGGGTAATTACTTGCTGACTGTGTACCCAAAACGGCAACTTTATTGGGAGTAAAATTGAAAAAAGGATTGCCAACAGGCATATATAAATCCACTGGGTTACCTAAAGGCAAAGGCGGGAAATATTCAACCTCAAATGGACAACTACTTGATTGAGATCCGTTTGGTAAAGTCACCGTTGTTGAGTAAATTCCTGGCTCACTAATTACATAACTATTATTATTAGTGTTAGGTATGGATACTCCATTTTTTTTCCAAACAAAAGTTGAACCGGGTGTTGGAGATAGTTGCGCTTGAACCGTTCTTGTTTGTCCATGACAAATAGCTGTTCCGTCATCTACTAAAAAACCAGTACTACCAAAACCATTGGTTTGAACAGGAAAATTAAAACTACCTGCTCCCAAAAATATTGCCGAATCATAATTATTATCATTTCTGTCAGCTATCACTAATTTAATGTGGTACAAATGATTCGGAATTACGTTCGATCTAGCTGTCATTACAGTAGTATGCCCATTAAAGTTGGTTGCTGTATTTAGAGTTCCAGGAGCATTATACACGCCAAAGTAACTGGGGTTTTTAGAGTCACAACCTGCATTATGAGCCTCATCTCTAACAGTAACAACCGATATTGGAGTAAAGGGAGTAACATTAGGAACACTTGCCAAATTTGTAAAAGGCCCATTGGTTGTAACATCCTTTAAAAAAAATGCAAAAGCATCCGAAAAATCACATTGCCATTGCCCGTACTCCTCAGAGGCAAACAAAAAATCAAAACTCATGGTATTGGTTAAGGGCACAAAATCAAACTCTAAAATAGCAGCATCATTATAGGAATTCAATCCTGCATCAATCCCTAAGCCTTGCATATAAGTCAAAAGTTGGTTATCACCAGCGCCTGTTGTAATACCTTGGATACCAGTATTTGGTCCAGGTGCTCCAGTCAATGACCCAGTAGTCATCAACATTCCTGAACTCAAAGGAAAAGTTGGATTGGTATTGGTAAAATACCCAATACTATTTTGATTGGCAGTATTAGCCGTTCCTCCAACACTCCATGTTATATTTGAAATAGAACCTGTACACGCATTTGAATTTGTACCTGGCGCCAAACTAAATAATTTCTCTTTAACTAATTGAGAAACAGTAAACTGATTGTTAGATGTTACAATTGGTTGTGCAAAAACGTCAACAATAGAAACTAAAACTAATGCAATCAATAATAATCTTTTCATAATTTTATAGTGTAAATAACTGATGTAAAAACAAAAAACATTTGTTAATTTATTGTTTAAAACCCCAAATATAATGAAACAAAGAAAATAACTTCATAAATTTGTAAAAAAATTACATACTAAAATGAAAATCACTATAAAAGAAACTCAAAACCCCACAATAATAAAGTTTGAACTCGACGATTTCATTACTCAAAATGAAAATTTTGAATATAAAAACATCGACGAAGCAAAAAATTCACCTTTAGCACAACAATTATTCTACCTGCCATTTGTAAAAACAGTTTATATATCAGGCAACTTTATCGCTATTGAGCGTTTTAGCATAGTAGAATGGGCTGATGTTCAAGATGCGGTAGCCGAACAAATTGAAAAATATATTTCTGATGGCGGTATAATCATCATTCCAGAAGAAAATAAAACAAAAAAACAACCCGTTACGGTTTATGGCGAAACCACTCCAAACCCTGCAACACTAAAATTTGTAGTCAACAAACTGATTACAAAAACTGCTTTGGAATTCAAAAATATTGACCAAACCGCACCATCGCCTTTGGCCAAAGCACTTTTTTCCTTTTCTTTTGTGAAAGAAATTTTTATAGACGAAAATTACATTTCTATCACCAAATACGAGGTGGCAACATGGGAAGAAATTACATTAGAAATCCGTACATTTATCAAACAATTTATCGAAAACGGAGGTCAAATAATTGATGAGTCCCAAGCCATTGAAAACCCAAAACTTGAAAAACAACAAATCAAAAACTTTGACAATCTTGACACAACTTCGCAACAAATCATTAATATTTTGGAAGAATATGTCAAACCCGCAGTAGCTGCTGATGGCGGAAATATTTTGTTTGATTCGTACGATGAAGAAAATAAATTAGTAAAGGTTATTCTTCAAGGTTCATGTAATGGGTGCCCATCGTCAACTTTCACACTCAAAAACGGTATTGAAAATATGTTAAAAAGCATGCTCAACGACGAAGCAATAATTGTAGAAGCCATAGCCTAATTACAAAAAAACTAAACATCCCTAAACAAAAATTGATTGCAAATGCTAATTTGGGCCCAATCCAGCCTTTCGCTTTAGCTTTCAGTCATCTTGCTTTTTTTATTAGCCAAAAAAGGAGCTTCTGAGGTCGCTCTTTTTTGGCTATAAAAAATAGCAAGATTTCCTTCAAGGCTGCCGCTACTGTCTGGGGCAGCAACCTACTATTTCAAGACAATTTGCACAATCAAAGTAAATTTCAATTGCAATTGCAAATAGTTACCCTAATTTTAAATTATTAAGTTGGTGCATTTTCTGATAGGCTAATTAACTGATTATCTTCTGAAAAAATACTCTTCTACTCTAGCCCTGATTGAACCGATATCCTCCCGAAGTCCCTTTAGGGCAAGGGAGATAAAGGTGAAAGCAGGACAAAATGGGTGTTGAAATGTATTTTTGTGCTTCTAAAAATAAAAAAATGCAACTCTCTAAAAATAAGTGAGTTGCATTTTGTTTTGTGCGGATAATAGGACTCGAACCTACACGCCTTGCGGCACCAGATCCTAAGTCTGGCATGTCTACCAATTTCACCATATCCGCGAAAAATTGTGAGTGCAAATATAATCATAAAAATGAATTATAAATGATGATTTTAAAATTTTTTTAAAAAAAATTTTTCGTAATTTTGGATTTACAAATTTTATATAAAAATGGATACTATTAAACAATATGTTCAGGAGAACAGAGAACGGTTTATTGCAGAGTTAATTGAATTGTTAAAAATTCCGTCGGTAAGTGCCGACAGTGCTTATTCACAAGACGTTATTACTACTGCCGAAGCGGTAAAATTGAGTTTAGAAAAGGCAGGATGCCAAATGGTTGAACTGTGCGAAACACCGGGTTACCCAATTGTTTTTGGTCACCATGTTGTGGATCCAAGTTTGCCTACAGTTTTGGTTTATGGGCATTATGATGTGCAACCAGCTGATCCGGTTGAACTATGGACTTCGCCTCCATTTGAGCCGGTAATTAAAACCACAGAAATTCATCCCGAAGGTGCAATTTTTGCTCGTGGGGCTTGTGATGACAAAGGGCAAATGTATATGCACGTTAAGGCATTTGAATACATGATTGCTACTAACTCCTTGCCATGTAACGTAAAATTTATGATTGAAGGCGAGGAAGAAGTTGGATCCAAAAGTTTGAGTTGGTTTGTGGAACGTAACCAAGAAAAATTAGCAAACGATGTGATTTTGATTTCAGACACGGGAATGATATCCAACCAACAACCGTCAATTACTACTGGATTGCGAGGATTGAGTTATGTGGAAGTAGAGGTTACAGGACCCAACAGAGATTTACATTCAGGATTGTACGGTGGCGCTGTTGCTAACCCTATAAATGTGTTGACTAAGATGATTGCCTCGCTGCATGATGAAAATAATCACATTACTATTCCAGGTTTTTATGATAAAGTAGAAGAATTATCGGCTGCAGAACGAGCTGAAATGGCAAAAGCTCCTTTTAGTTTAGAAAAATATAAAGATGCTTTAGATATTGATGATATTCATGGCGAAACTGGATATGTAACAAACGAGCGCAACTCTATTCGTCCTACGCTTGACGTAAATGGAATTTGGGGTGGCTATACTGGCGAAGGAGCTAAAACGGTAATTGCGAGCAAAGCTTTTGCAAAAATATCAATGCGATTGGTGCCAAATCAAGATTGGGAAGAAATTACTGAATTGTTTAAAAATCATTTTGAGAGTATTGCACCAAAATCAGTTAAAGTTAAGGTAACACCTCATCATGGCGGTCAGGGTTATGTTACTCCTATTGATAGCATTGGGTATCAAGCTGCTAATAAGGCATATACAGAAACGTTTGGAGTGCCTGCAATACCAGTTCGATCAGGTGGAAGTATTCCTATTGTGGCTTTGTTTGAAAAAGAATTGAAGAGCAAAACAATATTAATGGGATTTGGTTTGGATAGTGATGCCATTCATTCGCCTAACGAGCATTTTGGGATATTTAATTACCTGAAAGGTATTGAAACTATTCCGTTGTTTTACAAGTATTTTGTGGAGTTGAACAAATAAATACTACTGTTTTACAAATCAAAAAAGCACCATTTAGGTGCTTTTTTTTTGAATTTAATACTTTGTTTTATATTATGATTTGATAGTTTTTTGCTTTTTTAATTTAGCTGACGCTGGTTTTTTTGTAGAGCCAGTTTGTAAATCATCTAAAACATGAATTGCTTCTTCCACATAAATATCTTTGGAAAGGCTCTCGTGCCAGCTTTCTCTTTTTTCTTTAAGTGCTTCGTCTTTAAGCATTAATTCTTGCTCATAAGGTAGCGATTGAAATTTAAACGAATTAGAATAATCCGCAATTGCTTTAAATTTTTTAGCGGCTTCTTCTATTTGTTTTTGTTCTTTTTTAAAGCTGTTAATTTCAAGACTATACGTATTTTGATTATCTCTTTGATCAATCCATTTAGCATTTTCGTCAATCAACTTTAAATGTGCATTGTTTTCCAATCGTTTTTTACTGTTGGCAATAGCCTTATCGTGGTTGGATTGTTTGTCCCAAAGTTTATAATCAGCTGGATCAATTTTATCCCATTGCATGGCGTTTTTTTCGTCGCGTTCGCCCATTTTTAAATAGGCAAATTTATTTGGCATAACTACATCACTTGCTACGCCTTCCAGTTGGGTTGACCCACCATTAATTCTATAAAATTTTTGCGTTGTTGTTTTTAATGCGCCTAAGTCACCGTAAGCACTTCCTCGTACAAATTGGTTTAAATCAATTACATTTTGAACCGTGCCCTTTCCAAAAGTTTGTTTTCCACCAATAATTACGGCTCTTTTATAATCTTGCATAGCTGCTGCTAAAATTTCTGAAGCAGATGCAGAAAAGCTATTAGTCATGATAACAAGAGGTCCATCCCATGCTATTTTTTTATCTCTATCGTAAAGCACTTCTCTTTTGCCTTCTGCAGTTTTAACTTGTACAATTGGACCTTGATCAATAAACAAACCACCAATGTCCACAACCGTTTTTAAAGAACCTCCTCCATTGTCTCTAACATCAATTATAATACCTTTAACGTTAGCTGTTTTGAGTTTTTCAACTTCAATAGCTACGTCTTTTGCAGCATCTCTGCTGTATTTATTTTCAAAATCAATATAAAACTTTGGCAAATAAATAATGCCGTATTTTGCCCCTTCTTTTTCAACAATACTAGAGCGAGCGTAGGTTTCTTCCATTTCAACTTCATCTCTAATAATAGAAATCACTCGAACTGATCCATCGGTTCTTTTTACTGTCAATCTTACTTCTGTACCTTTAGGTCCTTTGATTTTTTTAACAACATCATCAAGTCGCATACCTACCACGTCCACAGGTTCAGCATCACCTTGTGCTACTTTGAGTACCACATCGCCTGCTTCCAATTCTTTTCCGCGCCAAGCTGGTCCGCCAGAAATGAGTTCAGATATTTCGGTATAATCATTTTTCTTTTGTAAACGAGCTCCAATACCTTCTAATTTTCCGCTCATGCTTATATCAAAACGCTCTTTATCTTCAGCCGGAAAATAAGTAGTATGCGGGTCAAAACGTTCAACAATAGCATTTAAAAAAACGGCAAACCAATCGTTTCGTTCCAAATCTTTTACCAAATCAAAATAGTCATTAAGCGATTTGAGTGAGCTTTCTCTGGCTTCGCTTTCCAGTTTTTCGAATGATTTAGGAGTTTCGTTTTTTTCTTTTTCCAAAGAAACTAAAAATTTTTTCTCCAACTCGGGAGTAAATTTCGATCCCATTTTGGTTTTATATTCAGCCAAACGTTCTTGTTGTGATTTACCTGCATTTTTGGCAATTTCCTCTTGTGTATCTTGTTTGTCAACCAAATAAGACAATGAAGACAATTTAAGTTGTTTGCGCCATCTTTCTCTTAAAGCTGGGATATTTGAGGCATACGGGATATTATCATAATCTGTAGAAATTTCCTCATTAACTGAATAATCAAAAGGTTTTTCTAAAATAGATTTGTAGTAATCTTTTGATTCATTCATTCGTTTAACCAAACGATTGTAGGTCAAATCAAAGAATGTTAGGTCTTTATTTCGGATGGCGTCATCAATACGTGTTTCATATTTTGCAAATTCGTCAATATCCGACTGGAGTAAAAACCGCTTGGATGGATCAAGCGAATTAATATATTCCGCATATACTTGTTTAGAAAACGAATCATCAATAACAGCTGGATCGTAATGACCTTTTTCAAGAACAAAAGTTAACAATTCAATGAGCGTTTTATCTTTTTCGGGATCAGAAACGCTTAATTTTGGCATAAAACTCCATAGACCAACAGAAAGTACTACTACAATAAGTAGAATTTTATAATGTCTTTTCATAAATTGTATAATTGTATTCATTAATATCATCTAAATTTAGTTACAAAACTATGCCAGAAAACAATAGCAAGGTATAATTTTTTGTTAAAACAAATCAGAATTTTCAAAGTTATTAAAATATTGCAAATATAAGTAAGCAATTAGTTACTTTTGTTACACTAAATAAATAAAACTAAAATGTCAAAACCATTACTATTAGTTACTAACGATGATAGCATTTCTGCTCCTGGCATCAGAGCGTTGATAAGCGTAATGCAAGAAATTGGGGAGGTTATTGTAGTTGCACCAGACAGTCCGCAAAGTGCTATGGGGCATGCAATAACGATAAACAACACCTTACATTTAAACAAAATTTCGGTAGAAAATGCTGAAATTACAGAATACAGTTGCTCAGGCACGCCTGTTGACTGTGTAAAAATGGCTGTGAATGAATTAATGGACAGAAAACCCGATTTGTGCGTTTCAGGAGTAAATCATGGATCAAACTCGTCAATAAATGTAATTTATTCAGGCACAATGAGTGCCGCTGTTGAGGCAGGAATTGAAGGAATTCCAGCTATTGGTTTTTCACTTTTGGATTATAATTGGAATGCCGATTTTGAACCTATTAAACCATTTATTAAAAAAATAGTATTGCAGGTTTTAAAAAACGGTTTAGCAGAGGGAACGGTTTTAAATGTGAATTTTCCTAAATTAGCCACCAACGAAATAAAAGGCATTAAAATTTGCCGACAAGCAAAAGCAATTTGGCAAGAAAAATTTGATAAACGAGTTACCCCATTTGGCAAAGAATACTATTGGCTAACGGGCGAATTTATTAATTTAGACAAAGGTGAAGATACTGACGAATGGGCTTTGGCAAACAATTACATTTCGGTAGTGCCAGTACAGTTTGATTTAACCGCCCATCATACCATATCACAATTAAACACTTGGGATTTATAATTAAAAAAAAAATATGAATAAAAAAGAATTTATTTTAGGATTAATAATAGGGATTGTAGCTGCCGCATTGGGTAGTTATTTGTTTCTACTTTTATTTTCAAACCAAGCAAGTTCTGTAACTATTGCACAACTAAAAAGCGAAGGTATATTAGGTAAAATAATTACCCTTGGCGCACTATTAAATCTTGTATTGTTTTTTGTTTTTTTAAAATTAAAAAAAGAGAACATTGCAAAAGGTATTGTAATGGCAACACTTTTATTAGCTTTCACAACATTTTTGTTATAAAAATATGAACTATTACATCATAGCTGGAGAAGCATCGGGCGATTTACATGGGTCAAACTTAATGAAATCATTAGTAGAGAAAGACCCAAACGCAAATTTCAGATTTTGGGGAGGCGATTTAATGGAACAAACCGGTGGAACATTGGTTAAACATTACAAAGAGTTGGCCTTTATGGGGTTTGCAGAAGTTATTTCTAATTTGAAAACCATTTTAAATAATATTAAATTTTGCAAATTAGATATTGCCGCGTTTGCACCTGATGTGATTATTTTTATTGATTATCCAGGTTTTAATATGCGTATTGCAAAATGGGCAAAAACAAAAGGTTATAAAACTCATTATTACATTTCACCTCAAATTTGGGCATGGAAAGAAAGCCGGATTAAAGCAATAAAACGTGATTTTGATAAGTTGTATGTGATTTTACCTTTTGAAAAAGATTATTTCGAAAAAAAACATCAATTTTCAGTTGATTTTGTTGGGCATCCGCTGATAGATGCCATCCAAAACAGAACTCGTGTTGATAAAGCAACATTTTTAAAAGAAAACCAACTTGACGAAAAGCCTATAATAGCCGTTTTGCCAGGAAGCAGAAAACAAGAAATTTCGAAAATGCTTGAAGTTATGCTTAGTGTAGTTTCTGATTTTCCAGATTATCAGTTTGTTATTGCAGGCGCACCTAGTCAGGAGTTTTCATTTTATCAGCAATTTTTGAAGGGACAAAACATAAAATTTTTATCAAACAAAACTTACGATTTACTCAGTAACTCAACAGCTGCATTGGTAACATCTGGCACAGCAACATTGGAAACGGCTTTGTTTAAGGTTCCCGAAGTGGTATGTTATAAAGGAGGATTTATTTCGTATCAAATTGCAAAACGCATCATTACATTAAAATATATTTCACTAGTAAATTTGATTATGGATGAAGAAGTAGTGACTGAATTGATTCAAGAAAAATGCAACAATGCTAATTTAAAAATAGAGTTAAACAAGCTACTTAACGAAAAACATCGCGAAAAATTACTTCAAAAATATGATGAATTAGAGCAAAAACTAGGCGGTTTTGGTGCAAGTGATAAAACAGCAAGCTTGATATTAAAAAATATTTTACCATAAATAAATTTCAAAACCTATCTTTGCAAAAACAAAAAACATTGAAAAATATATTTGCCCTTTTACTAGTTCTACTGATTGCATCTTGCAAAACGCAAGCCCCTAGCGTAATTACATCAAAAAAAGTAGCCATCAAAAAAAATCAATATGATTACAATCTAGAAAACCGAATTAAGGCAATTGAGGCAAAAATGAAAGAGCAAAAAGCAATTGCACAAAAAAAAGCAGAAACAAAACCAATTGAAGTAATAAAAATTGTTCCAAACAAACCAATTATACTTGATCAAGGAGAAGAAGATGTGGTAATATCAACCGAAGACGCTAATTATTTTTGCGAACAATTGATTAACAATGCGATAGATAATTTAGGAAGTAAATATCGAACGGGAGGCATAAGTAAAGACGGATTTGATTGTTCTGGATTAATGTATGCTACCTTCAAAAAGTTTGATATTATTTTGCCAAGAACTTCAACTGATATGGCTAAAATTGGTCGAGTAATGGAGCGTAATGAAATTAGAAAGGGCGATTTAATTTTTTTTAAAACCAACGGCAAAAAACATATAAACCATGTCGGAATGGTAGTTGAAGTAACTGATGAAGAAATAATTTTTGTGCATTCATCAACAAGTAAAGGTGTAATATACTCAAGTACAAAAGAAAATTATTACGGTAAAAATTTTGCACAAGTAAACAGAGTTATTGAATAAATTACCTATTGTAATTCTTTTTTTATTATTTTTAGAAAATGAAAGTGTTCGATTTTCCATTGATAAAAATCACTTTGTTTTTTGTTTTAGGTATAGTTTTATACCCCCATATTCCTGTGGAATTTAGTTATGCAACTTTAGTATTACTTCTGCTTTTATCCCCTGTATTATTATCGCTATTCAAAAAAATTAACGCTGCCTTAACTGCAGTTTGTTTACTTTTATCAGCCCTTGTATTGGGGTTAGCTACATGTGCTTTACACGATGTAAAAAACGATTCCAATCATTACATACATTCAAAAAAACTAAATCAAGTTACAAACATTATTATAGAAATTGATCAAAAAATAAGAACCACTGCACTAGCTACAAGATACGAAGCTACTGTGGTAAATATTGACAACAAGCCTTACTCAGGCAGAGTAATTATTGCACTAAAGACCACCAAAAACCTACCTTTATTTGAAACAGGAACTCAGTTAAAAATAACGTCAAAAATTCAACCTATTTCCCATCCAAAAAATCCTGGGCAACAATTTGATTACAAAAAATACCTTGAAAACAAATCAATATTTGGTCAAATTTATGTATCACAAAACACTATCCTTTACAAAACACCAACCGAATTTTCAATTAAAAATTTTGCATCAAAAATCAGAAATAAAATTATAACAAACCTTGAAAAAAACAATTTCAGCAAAGAGGAGTTGTATGTGTTTTCTGCATTACTACTAGGGCAACAACAAGACATATCAAAAGAAATAATTCAGGACTATCAATTTGCTGGGGCAGTACACATATTGTCTGTTTCGGGTTTACATGTAGGTTTATTATTAACCTTTATCACCTTTATTTTATCACCTTTAGCCAATACAAAAGCCAACCGATTACTAAAATTACTGTTAATAATAGTGACCTTATCATTTTTTGGAGTTTTGGCAGGTTTGGCACCATCAGTACTTCGGTCGGTTACTATGTTTTCATTTGTTGCCATAGGATTGTACTTGCACAGAAGTGTTAATTTTTACAATACACTACTTGTATCTGCATTCGTATTATTGCTTTTTAAACCCTCGTTTTTGTTTGATGTAGGGTTTCAATTGAGTTATTTAGCGCTATTTTTTATTGTATGGGCACAACCCTTGTTAGCTAAAATTTGGAATCCAAACAACAAAATAATCCGCTATTTGTGGGATATTATTACTGTTTCAACAGCAGCACAAATCGGTACATTACCAATAAGTATTTACTATTTTCATCAGTTTTCAGGTTTGTTTTTCATTACAAACTGTATTATTTTACCCTTTTTAAGCGTAATTATGGGCGTTGGAATATTGGTTTTACTCATGGCATTGACTACTTATTTTTGGCAACCCATTTTAAAATTGATGGAACTTTTAATTGCATTTATTAATTACGTAATTCACTACATTGCCTCTTTTGACGAATTGGTTTTTAAAGAAATTCCGTTGACAAAATGGATGATGTTTGGCTTGTATTTTATTATTTTCACTTGGATAATCTATTTAAAAAAACCAAATTTCACCAAATTGAGTTTAGCTCTTTTTAGTATTATTATTTTTCAAGCAACCCAAATTACCAACAAAATTGAGGTAGAAAAAAGCTCAGAATTTATTGTTTTTTCAAAGAATAAATCAAGTTTATTTGTAGAACGAAATGGAAAAGAAATTACTTTGAACACTAACACAGATGAGCAAAAAAACGTCCAATTAACTAATTATTTAATTTCAAATTTTGCTGAAATAAAAAGACAAAAAAAAATTCAGAATTTTTATTTGTACAATGGTAAAAAAATTGTGGTAATTGACAGTTCGGGAATATATTTGCCAAACTCAAATCCCGATATTTTGATAGTAATTCAATCGCCAAAAGTAAATTTAGAAACAATCTTACGCACCCACAAACCAAAACAAATTGTTGCCGACGCATCCAATTATAAAAGTTATGTTGCGCTATGGAAAGCAACTTGCAAGAAACAAAATATCCCTTTTCATGCAGTTGCCGAAAAGGGATGTTTTAAAATTGAATAACTTAATTTATTTTTTTTTGGCTTTTGCCGATTTTGATTTTTTGGGAACAACAACGGGTTTTGGAGTAGCCACATAATTAGCAATAATTTTATCGGCTCCCGAAATCCATACTGAAGGACCACCCGCTACATAGCCAGTACTTCCTAGTTGTTCAAAGTTAATTTTTCCGTTGGCTTTTGTAGCTTTTGCAAACCAAACCGTTGGATAACCTTGTACTTTAAAAAACTGCTGTAGCTGCGCGTTTTGTGTTTTAACAGCATCGGTTTGGTTTGATTTTCTTGGGTAATCAAGTTCTACCAATACTACTTTTTCTTTTGCCCATTTTACAAATTCAGGAGTTTTAAAAACTTCTTTTTGCAAACGAATACACCACCCGCACCAATCACTACCGGTAAAAAATAAAAATAGTGGTTTATCCTCTTTGTTTGCAATATCAATTGCTTTGTTTAAATCGGCGTGCCAAGTTAATTCGTCTTGAGCTTGAGTTGTTATGGCGGAAAACACAAGCAATAACGTGATTATAAATTTTTTCATATTAATTTTATTTTGATCTAGTACAAAAAAAATGCCGTTTTTAAATTATCTAACTCCGTGCATTAATTTTTTAATAACTGGCGACATAATAAAAGACAAAGCAGCAACAACAAGAGAAACAATAGCTAGCATCCAAAAGAAATAACTTAACCCTTTTTCATCAGCAATTTTATCTATATTTTCTCCAAATTTAGCAGCTCCTTTCATTCCTATTGCAACAGCTAAATACCATATTCCAAACATCATAGCTATCATTCTAGCTGGCACTAACTTACTCACGTAAGACAACCCAACTGGTGAAATACATAACTCAGCCATTGTAACAAAAAGATATACTAATATTAAATAAATCATACTTACAGATGCGGTTTTAGCACCAGGTACAATTCCATCAGCACCAATTGCAACAGTTATCATTCCGATTGCTAAAAACACCATGCCTAAAGCATATTTCATGTTTGCAGATGGATTATATTTACTTTCCCACCATTTTGAAAATAAGGGAGCCAATGCAATGATATATAAAGAATTCAACGAAGAAAACCATGAGGCAGGAACTTCCAAAGAATCTTCTGAAAATTGATTATTTAACATCCAAAATGCAATACCCCAAATAATAACAAAACTTGACGCTAAAACTAAATTAGCCACTGAATATTTTGCAAATGTTTGTTTAAACAATAATAATAAAACCCATGTAATAATTCCCAAAGGAACAACTACAATGGCAGCATTTACAAATTTAAAAATCATCCCTGCGTTACCATCCAAAACTCTATTGGTATAATCATTAGCAAAAATGGTTAGTGTACCTGGTGATTGTTCAAAAATTGCCCAAAAGAAAATAGTTAAAAAGGCAAAAAATGAAACTGCAATCATTTTCTCTTTTGTTATTTGAGAATAACTCATTATTCGATAAATTAGTAAAAAAAGAAATACTAAAATTGCGATTAATATTGTAAAATTATTACCGGACAACCCCATTAATTGGAAATTAAAAATATCTAAAGCACCATTAGTAATTATTTTGGCAGGTTCAAAAACAATCCAAAGTAAACCTAAAACGGTCATTAAAGCAATTAAAGCTAATTGCCAAACAGGAAATGGATTTAATTTATCGTTATTTTCGTCAGTTAAAGAAACTTCTTTTTTTACTGGTTTTAAACCAATATCACCAAAGATACTTTGAGACAACCAAAATTGAATTAATCCGAATAGCATAAATACACCCGCCAATCCAAAACCCCAATTCCATCCAACTTGTTCTCCAAGATAGCCACAAAGAACTATTCCAAAGAATGCTCCAGAATTTACGCCCATGTAGAAAATGGTATATGCACCATCTTTTTTTTCAGGTCTGTCTTTATACATTTCAGAAACAATTGAAGTCATGTTTGGTTTGAAAAAACCATTTCCAAAAACTAATAAAATCAAGCCCGAGTAGATAAAAAATGGCGTTTCAAGTGCCATTGAACCATGACCTAAAGTCATTAATAAAGCACCAATAAGCACTGCGTAACGATATCCTATTTTTTTATCAGCAAAATACCCACCCATCATAGTAGAAAGATAAACAAGCCCAACATAAGAGCCAAAAAGCGCCATTGCTTGCTCACGTGTCCAATCCCATCCGCCATTTAACGCAGTGGATGTGAAAAACATTACCAAAAGTGCACGCATTCCATAAAACGAAAAACGTTCCCACATTTCAGTAAAAAATAGTACAAATAAACCACTTGGGTGACCTAAAACGGTGCTTTTAAAAAATTGATCGGTTGAGTTTTCTGTATTCATAGTTAATTTTTGATTTACTTATTTAACTTCTTGCATTAATTTTTTAACAATTGGTGAAATTGCAATAAGCACAACTCCTGCAATTAGTGCATTTATTGCTAATTGTTGGTATCCGTCAGTGTATGCCATTAATTTTTCAACTTTGGTTGCGTTTTCATTAGCTTTAGCCATTCCGGCACCTAAAATACCAGCTACATATTGTCCATAGGCACTAGCTAAAAACCACATTCCCATCATTACACCTTGGAGTTTTACAGGTGACAATTTTGTCATAATTGATAAACCAATTGGAGAAAGACATAATTCTCCAAAAGTAATAATTAAATAAGCGCCAGTAAATACTTCCAAAGAAGTCATTCCTTCTGTATTTGCAAAAAAACGAGTTGCATAAAAAGTATAAAAAGCTATAGCTAAAAACAGGAAGCCTAAACCAAATTTTACAACGGTATTTGGTTCAAATTTTCTTTTACTCAACCACAACCATAATAAACCAACTAAAGGGGCAAAAATAATTACAAACAAAGAATTTGAAGCATTATTGATTCCATTCGGATCAAATGTTACGCCTAAAATTTTATTGTCCAAATTATTTGCTGCGAATAAACTTAATGATCCACCGCTTTGTTCAAAAAAAGCCCAAAATAAAACCGAAAAAACAATAAAAACTAAAGCCGCAATTAATTTTTTATTCTCTTGTAATGTAAAACTACGCATTTCATAAAACAAATACAAAAGTGTTAATGGCCCAATTGTGTACATAAAGATATCTGTGTATTGCGGATTTGAAACCAAAGTCATTATCAATGGAATTGCCAATATTGTACCTGCGTAGGTTAAATATTCGTATAATTTTCTTTTCGATTTTTCAATTCCTAATAATGGAGAAACACCAATAGTGGATAAACTTTTTTGAGTAAAAATAAATGTAATTAAACTTATGATCATTACAACTCCTGCTAATCCAAAGGCTACATTCCAAGAATAACTTTTACCAATATACACACAGGCATAACCACCTAATAAAGCCCCAACATTTATTCCTGAATAAAATAATGAGAAACCTGCATCCCTTCTTGTATCGTTAGTTTTGTATAACGCACCTACCATTGTTGAAATATTTGGTTTAAAAAAACCAGTTCCAATAACTGTAAATGAAATTCCTAAAAAGAAAAACTTGTGTGGGTCAAATGCTAAAATTGCACTTCCTAAAATCATCATTATTCCTCCCCAAAAAAGTGATTTTCTATAACCTAATAATTTATCAGCAAATAATCCACCAATAAATGTAAAAGCATAAACAAAAGCCTGTGTTGCTCCGTATTGTAAATTTGCAACGTCTTCCTTCATTAGTAACTGATCAACCATAAAGAATGTTAGCATTCCCCTCATTCCATAGAAACAGAAACGCTCCCACATTTCACTAAAAAATAAATACCACAGTTGTTTTGGGTATTTACCTTCAAAATTTTGAATTTCTTCAACTGATTTTGGTTCGTATATTGCCATAATTATAATTTTTCTTTAATAAAGTTAGTCATTTTGTTATATAATTGTATTCTGGTTTTGCCTCCATAAATTCCGTGATTTTTATCGGGATAAATTGCCCAATCAAATTGTTTGTTAGCTTGAACTAAAGCTTCAACCATTTGCATTGTGTTTTGTAGATGAACGTTATCATCTGCTGTTCCGTGAATTAACAAAAAGTTTCCTTTTAATTTGGACACATGATTTATTGGCGAATTTTCGTCGTACCCACTGGCATTTTCTTGAGGTGTTTGCATGTATCTTTCGGTGTAAACGCTGTCGTAAAAACGCCAATTGGTTACGGGCGCCACTGCAATTGCCATTTTAAAAACATCGGCTCCTTTGAACAAACAGTTACTCGACATAAATCCGCCATAACTCCACCCGAAAATTCCAATTCTAGTTTTATCAACATAAGGATAATTTCCAATAACTTTGGCCGCATCAATTTGGTCTTCTACTTCATATTTTCCTAATTCTTTTTGGGTACATTTTTTAAAATCAGCACCTTTAAAACCTGTTCCGCGTCCGTCAACACAGGCTACTATATAACCTTGTTGAGTTAACATCATAAACCAATAATCGTCGGTACCATTCCAATCGTTATTAACTTGTTGGGAGCCTGGTCCTGAATATTGATACATAAAAACAGGATATTTTTTTGATGCATCAAAATCTTTTGGTTTAATCATCCATGCGTTTAACTTGTTGCCTTTTTCGGTCGTTAGCTCAAAAAATTCTTTGGTCGGTAAATTGTAATTTTTTAGCTTTTCAGCCAAAGCATTATTATCAACTATAGATTGAACTTGTTTGCCATCTTTAGCAGCATTCAATGTGTAGGTTATTGGCTGCACAGCACTTGAATAACTATTGATAAAAAATTCAAAATTTGGACTAAAAGTTGCATTAGTAGTACCAATAGCTTGAGATAATTTAACTTTCTTTTTACCATCCAATCCAATTCGGTAAACGTCTCTATTAATAGATCCGCTTTCTACCGATTGGTAAAATACAGTTTTGGTTTTTTCGTCAAAACCATAATAATTGGTTACTTCCCAATTACCTTTTGTAATCTGATTTTTTAGTTTGCCATTTTTATCATATAAATAAATATGGTTAAAACCATCTTTTTCTGATGTCCAAATAAAACTATTATCTTTCAAAAAGGTTAAATTATCAGTAACATCTACGTAAGCTTTATCTTTTTCATTCAAAACTATTTTGGTTGTAGCCGAATTTCCATCAATAAATAGTAAATCTAAATTATCCTGATGACGATTTAATACTTGAGCAGATAAAACGTTGGCATCATTGGTCCATTTTAAACGTGCTATATAAAAGTCTGAATAATTGGATAAATCAACATTTTTTGTAAGATTTTGAGCAGTATCGTATAAATGTAATGAAACTGATGCATTTTTTTCACCCGCTTTTGGGTATTTAAATGTTTCAACGGCTGGGTATAATTCCTTTTGGAATATATTCATTGAAAACTCAGGCACTTGACTTTCGTCAAATTTAATGTAAGCAATTTTTTGACTATTGGCACTCCAATCAAATGCTTTTACAAAAGCAAACTCTTCTTCGTAAACCCAATCCGTTATTCCGTTAATTATAGAATTTTTAGAGCCATCAGTGGTAATTTGAACTGTTGATTTTGTAGTAATTGAATACACATAAAGATTGTTTTTTTGTGCAAAAGCTATTTTAGTTCCATCTGGCGAAAAAGTTGGCTCCTGCACTTGATCAAACAACTTTGTTAATGATTTTGTTTCCAACGAATACAAATAATAATCTGCTGTAAATGAATGTCTAAAAATTGGATTTGAATTCGATGCAATTAACATCTGTTTTTCATCCGATGAAAAAGTATAACTATCAATTCCATCTGCAAGGTCTTTATGGTTTTTTGTATCAATCAATGTTGCAAGTTTTTTTAACGTTGCATAATCGTATAAATCAATTTGTTGGCTTCTAGTAGTTCGGTCTGTATTTAAAACTGTGTATTGATTTGTGTTTTTCATGGATTGAAGTTCGTCCATGCCTTTGGCTCTAAATGCTCCAGTGTAAATATCCTCTACAGTGATTTTTTGTTGGGCTACACTACCCAAAAAAGTGAGTAGAAATACTGCTAAAATTGAAATTTTTCTCATTTTTATATCTTAATTACAAATCGACTTCAATTTTAGTGAAAAAAATACAATTATTAGCATATTTTTTAAAAAAATAAAATTTAAAAGTTGATTTATTTATCAAATTCAAATTCAAACAATAAAATGTATGATGTATCTTTGTGGGATAATGTTATAACTGACTGAAAATGAATAACGCCGTTTCTGGATTTTCTAAATTATCCAAAGAAGAAAAAATAAATTGGATTGCAACTAGCTATTTTTCAAACCCAAGCGAGGCCATTGCAACACTTAAACAATATTGGAACACCAATGAAAATTTGCAACAATTGCATGATGAATTTATTGAAAACACCATCACAAATTTTTATTTACCAATGGGAATTGCCCCTAATTTTTTAATCAACGGCAACTATTTCTCCATACCAATGGTAATTGAGGAGAGTTCAGTTGTTGCGGCTGCGGCTAAATCTGCCAAATATTGGAGTACTCGAGGAGGTTTTAAAGCTACGGTTATCAATTCTGAAAAAATTGGTCAAGTTCATTTTTTATATACGGGTGAGGATTCAAAATTAACCACTTTTTTTAATACTATTAAAAAAAATTTAATTGCCACGACCGATTCCATAACTAAAAATATGCGACAAAGAGGCGGCGGAATTATTGACATTGAGTTACGTAACAAAACAGCCGATTTACCAAATTATTACCAACTTCATGTTACTTTTGAAACCAAAGACAGCATGGGTGCCAACTTTATCAACTCGTGTTTGGAGCAATTAGCCAAAAGTTTAAAAACTGAAGCTACAGACTATAAAGATTTTACTGAAGCCGAAAAAAACATTGAAATCGTGATGAGCATTTTGTCAAATTATGTTCCTAATTGCGTTGTTCGTGCTGAAGTTTCGTGTAAAATAGAGGAATTAGCTGAAAAAAAAATAGAAAACCCAGCAGAATTTGCTGAAAAATTTGTGCAAGCAGTTGCTATCGCAAAAGTAGAACCTTTCCGAGCAGTTACACACAACAAGGGAATTATGAATGGAATAGATGCGGTTATTTTAGCTACAGGAAATGACTTCCGAGCGGTTGAAGCAGGTTGCCATGCATTTGCGGCAAAAGACGGGCAATACCGAAGTTTGTCGGGGGCATCCATTGAAAATGATGTTTTTAAATTTTGGCTCGAGGTTCCATTAGCAATTGGAACTGTTGGCGGATTAACCTCACTTCATCCAATGGTGAAAATGGCATTGGAAATTCTTGGAAAACCATCAGCACACGAACTGATGAAGATAGTTGCCGTTGCTGGTTTGGCACAAAATTTTGCTGCTTTACGGTCATTAACCACAACTGGCATTCAGGAAGGCCACATGAAAATGCACTTGAACAACATTTTAAATCAATTTCAGGCTACTGCCGAGGAGCGAAAATTAATTATAAATCATTTTGAAAAAAACCCAATTTCACATGCTTCGGTTGTAGCGTTATTAGATAAAATTAGAGGAAATGACACAAACTTATTACAGTAACGGAAAACTTTTAATTACAGGCGAATACGTTGTGCTTAACGGAGCAACGGCATTAGCTTTACCTACTAAGTTTGGACAAAGCTTACTTATTGAACCCAGTGAAGTTAATGGTATAAAATGGTCAAGTTTTGATTCGGATGGTAGCTGTTGGTTTGAAACATTTATTGTATTTGATGAGATTAAAAATAAAATAAAAACAACTGATAATGCAATTAAAAATACTCTTATTGAAATTTTACACGAAGCATTTCAACTAAATCCGTCTTATCTTGAAGATGTTGATGGGTATAACATTTCAACCCGTTTAACATTTCCAAAAAAATGGGGCTTAGGCACATCGTCAACATTGATAAATAATATTGCCAATTGGCTAGCGGTAGATGCTTATACCTTACTTAAAAACAGTTTTGGGGGTAGTGGCTATGATTTGGCTTGCGCCCAAAACGACTCAGCTATATTGTACCAATTAATTAACGAAAAACCTAATGTACAACTAATTCCATTTCATCCCATTTTTTCAAATGCGATTTATTTTGTTTACCTAAATAAGAAACAAAACAGCAAAACAGCTATTGCAAACTATTTTAATAGGTTGGATAATATGGAGGCTGGAGTTGAAAAAATAACAAAATATACGCAACAAGCCCTTTTAGCTAAATCGTTGGAAGAATTTAGTGCCGTATTACTTCATCATGAAATTGAGATGAGTACCATTTTAGAACAGCAAACTATTCAAGAGGCGTTGTTTTTTGATTTTGATGGTGTTATAAAAAGCTTGGGGGCATGGGGAGGCGATTTTGTTATGGTACTTTCCAAAACCAATCCTTCATCGTATTTCATTGAAAAAGGGTATCATGTAATTCTTACCTACGAAGAAATGATTTTATGATAGTGCAAAAAAAATCCGAACTGTGAGGTTCGGATTTTTTTTATCTTAATGCTAATTTTAATAAAAATCAGCTCTGTTATCTTTAATATCAGCTTTTTCTTTTAATGCTGGTAAAATTCTACCCGTATTTTGAGCCGCATTAGCTTTCAATTTTGTAACATAATCATCGTACTTAGGTAATTTTGGAGCCTTAGTAACTGATTTAGTTTTTACAACAAAAACACCTGAAAATCCTTCAATTGGAGCTGAAACTTTGTTTGCTGCAGTACCAAATGCAGTACCAACAACTTTGCTTTCCATACCTACATTAGGTATCATTGCATTTTCAACAGTTACATCAGCAACAGATTGAACTGTAGTTTTGTTAGATTTTGCAATAGCCTCAAGCGATGTTCCTGACATTTTTGCAATTATTTTTTCGGCTTTCTTTTTGTTTTTGATAGTCATTTCAACCATTGGTTTAGCTTCTTCAACAGTCATTAAACCTTTTTCATTTATTTTTTTCAAACGAGCAATTACGTTTCCAACATTTGGTACTTCAAAACGTTTGATATCACCAACTGATGTTCCGCTTTCAAAAGACCATTTAACAATTTGTCTTTGGTTACCTACTGCGCCAAAAGCTTCATCCATTGCAAAAACTTTTATTGCAGGGTTAACAGTTAACTTTTGAGCTTTTGCAACAGCTGCAAAATCTTTTTCGTTAGCATCCATTTCAAATTTAGTTGCTCTTGTGTAAGCTTCGTTAGTTGTAGCTTCTGAAGCGTCAATTTTTTGAGCTACAGTTGCTAGTCGAATAGCATCTTGTTTATCTGTTACATTAATAATATGGTAACCAAATTCACTTTCTACTAAACCAATTGAACCAATTGAATTTCCGAAAACAAAATCATTGAATGGTTTCACCATTTGGTTAGGTACAAAATAACCTAAATCACCACCTTGTTGAGCAGATGAATCATCAGAATTTGTTAAAGCTAACATCATGAAGTTTCCAGGATTTGCTTTAGCTTGTGCTAATAAATCATCGGCTTTTGCTTTAGCTTGTTCTTTAGTTCTTTTTTCTTTTTTGTTTGGAAGTTGAGTTCCTTCCCAACTGATTAAAATATGTGAAGCTTTAGCTTTAGCACCTGATTTTTTTCCCATTGATTTTGACAAACAATAGTATTTACCATTAATATAAGGTCCGTAAATTTCACCTGTAGGCAAATTATATAATGCCTCAGCATGTTCAGTTGGTAAATCTTGTTTAGCTACATAGGTTGAATCGTAAGGTACATCCGAGTTTGCGGCAACAAAATCAATTACATTTGTAGCGTTTCTAAAACTTGGTAAAGTGTCATTAGACGCGGTTTCTTTATTGTAAACTACGCTACCTGAAAGTAATCCTTCAATTTTAGTTTTTACTTCAGCTTCATCGGATTTAGATGGTTTGTCAGAAATCAACACGTATTCAATTTCTCTTGACTCCTCAGCCTTGAAACGTTTTACGTTTTTATTCATGTATTCCAAAATATCAGCATCAGTTACTTTAACTTCGCTGTCTTTGATTGAAGCGTATTGCACAGAAACGTACTCAAAGTTTACTTTGTTGGCTTCCATTTCATATTTGAATTTACCATCCGCTTTAGTTGTGTACATTCCTGCTCTTACTAAAGTGCTGTATATTCCGAATTTTGAATTTAATTCAGCTTCTTTTTCTTTTTCTTTTAAGAAGGTTTTTTGCTCAGGATTTTTAGCAAAATAATCATTGAATTTTTTCAAGTCAAATTTACCTAACTCATTTACAAATTCAGGGTTTTGACCAATATTTGGATCTTTTTTGAATACTTCAATTAAGTGATTTTCACCTGTACGAATTCCTGCTTTTTCAAATTGATCAGAAATCAATGCAATTGCAAGCTCTTGATTCCAAACTTGATTAGCAGCTTGAATTGTGGTTGGTGTTTGTCCGTTTTGTCCTGGATTTTTTTCTACGTTAGAAACTTTTAATCTAAAATCCTCGAAAACAATATCTTTGCCGTTAACACTTCCAACATCTTTTGCTTGGCTTTTGAAACCACTTGAAAAAAGGTCTTGAATTATAAATGCTAATAATGCGACTGCTATAATTCCAATCAAAAGTGCGGAACGATTTCTAATTTTTGCTAAAACTGCCATTTTTATCTTTGTTAAATTTTATTTCAGTTTGCGAAAATACAATTATCTATGAAATAATTATAGTTTATGCTTAATTTTTACATTAAAAAATGTATTTTTTTTTATTTCTGGTCAAAAATAATCATTTTTACCACCTCAATTTTAGTATTTGTGGCTTCTTGGATAATAAATTGAAAATTATCTATTGCTATTGAATCTTCTTTTTGAGGGATTGCTTTGGTGCTATTTACTATATATCCGCCCAAAGTTCCGTACGAATCACTTTCCGGAATTGCTAGATTATATTTTTCGTTAAGGTATTCAACATCTAAACGAGCTGAAAAGATAAATCTGTTTTCTTCCATTTGGATTTCAGTGAAAGCTTCAATTTCATCGTGTTCGTCTTCAATTTCCCCAAAAAGTTCTTCAACAATATCTTCAACAGTAATAATTCCTGATGTTCCGCCGTATTCATCTAAAATAACTGCAACGCTTTTTCTTTTTTTGGTTAAAAGGTTAAGCGTATCTTTGATTAATATTGTTTCGGGCACGTATTCAACCGGAATCATGACTGATTTGATGGTTTTTGGTTTTTTAAAAAGTTCAAATGAATGTACGTAACCCACTATATCGTCTAATGAGTTTTGATAAATTAAAATTTTGGAATAGCCCGTTTTTATAAATAAAAGTCTTAAATCGGCAATTGGATTGTACATATCAAAGGCAACGAGCTCTGTACGGGGCGTCATTATATCTCGGGCTTTAACTGCTGAGAACTCGAGGGCATTTTGAAAAATTTGAATTTCAGAATCAATATTTTCATTATCAGAAGCTAACATTTGTTCGTTAATGTAATGTTCTAATTCTGTTTTGCTAAAAAATGACGTAACGAAATGTTCATTTGTTTTAAAAAATTGTTTTAAAATAAAATCTGAAATCCACAAAATAAATGTAGAAAAGAAATTGAATAATTGGTAAAAAAAATAGGCTGGAATAGCAAAAAACCGAACCAGTTTATTGGCATAAATTTGAAAAAAAACTTTTGGCAAAAATTCAGCTGTTAGTACAATTACGATTGTAGAAATTACAATTTGAATTAGTAAAACACTACCTTGAGTAAAACGAAACGATAGTTGTAGGAGCTGATTTGAGATTAAATCCCCCATTAAAAAACCATAAATCACTAACGACAAACTGTTTCCAACTAGCATTGTAGCTAAAAACTTTGATGGCTTTTGAGTAAGTTTGGCAATAATTTTTGCGATAAAATTTTCTTGTTTTTTTTCAATTTCAAGATAAATTTTATTGGACGAAACAAATGCAATTTCCATTCCCGAAAAAAAGGCGCATAGAAGTAAACAAGAAATGATTACTACTAGTTCCATTGTTATTTGGATTGGTTTTGGTTGTTTCTGTCTTCAAATTTTTTATTAAATCGACGTCTAAAAAAATAAGTAAAAAAAGCTAAACCAGCCAACATTAAACTTAACCAAGGCTTATCTGATGTGTCATCCCATTTGGTGTAAGCATCGTACAACATGATAAATCCCACTAGTAAATAAATGTATTTTGTAATTTTTAAGTAGTTCATATCTAATCGTTATTTTCAACTTCGCCGGAAATTCGTTGCGAGTTAATTATTTTAAAATCTTTACTAAAATCAACCCCTTCGCCAAACGATATTCCTTTTGGGTCTGAAAATTTATATCTTTTTTCGGTGTAAAACCATTCTGTTTTTTGGTCAAAATAAAGTTGTTCTGTTTCAAAAAGCTGTCCTGTTTCGTTTGAAATTTTTACACTGCCTTGTAAATCAATCAACTCTGTATCTTTGAAAGTAACGGCATATTTTGAGGTTACAAATGTTTTTTTTCCATTTTCATCAAACAAAGTTACGTTTATTCCATTTGGAAATTCGGTAAACGGAAATTTAACCGTTGCATAATCTAGCATTTTCGGACTTATTAAAATAGATTTTATTCGCCCCGAATCGGTATATTTTAAATTAATAGAATCTGCTTCGCCACTTGGCGAAAACTCTTCAAAAGTTGACTGTTGGACTTCTTTAAAATTACCTTCGCATGAAACAGTTACAGCTATTAGGGCTGTTACAAAAATCATATTGAGTAATTTATTTGAATTTAACATGGCTTTTACAGTTGTATTAAGTGTGTAAAATTAGTTAATTTTTCGTCTTATGAACCACTTATCATTAAATACAAGTCCGATACTAATACTTCCGTAGTTTTCTTGAACCAAATTATAAGATGATTTTCCTTTTTTACCCATTTCAAATCCAATATTTACATTTGAAAATGTTCCTCCTAAAGGCAAACCAAGACCAAGTGTAACAGCGGTATCTGTAATTGATTGGTTGTTAATCACTAAACCTAAGTTTTCATGACGGAAACCAGCTCTGTAAGTAACTTTGTCCCAATAACTTGTAAACGAATTATATTTTGGAATAAAATAACCTCCTATAGCGTATCTGGTTGAATTTTCATAAACAGCATTAGTAATATCGTTAAATCTATTGGACATTTCACTTGTGTTTTGGAACGTAATTTCAGAAGCTACACTCCATTTTTTTGGCAAACCAAAACCTGCACTTAAAGACAATTTTTGTGGAATCACGATAGTTGCATCAACTACATTAGCGGTGTAAGGGTCGCCCACTGTACTAAAACTTCCGTCGGCTTGCAATTGAACAACATCAATTATTCTGGTATTTGACAAATTCAAGTTTGACTTTGGCGAAAAAGTACCTGAAGTAAACAAAAATAATTTTTTAGCAATTTTAGCTTGGTAGGCAAAACCAGTATTAAAAGTTACTCCCGTAACATTTGAAGTATTAATTTCGCGCGAACCGTTTTGGATACCTTCCAAATAGGTAATACTTGTAGTTTCAATTTTACCAAAATTATATTGTAAATCAGCACCAATGCTGAAGTTTTTGGCGATATAAAACCCTAACCCAACAAACGTTTTGTTTACGCCCCCTAACCCACTATATCTTGATACTTGGGCGTTGGTACCCGTAACTACGTTTTGGATTTTATAACCTACTGATGAGTAGGGTGCAATTCCAAAACTAACTCCTAGTTTACCCAAAGGCAAACCAACAGTTAAATAATCAAAAGTGGTTCTTTTTGTTTTGCTTTGTTGAGAGTTGGTTTTCAGTGTTGACTGGGTATAGGTGCCACCCACTCCAAATGTCATCATTTTTAAACTGGCTAATTGTGCAGGATTTTGGAGGTTAAGGTGAATACTGTCTGGGAAAATAGACATACCAGCCATACTACGGCTGTCAACTGCACCTTTAAATCTGACGTCACCAATACCGTAAAAAGAGTATGGAGAAGCGGTTCCTTCTTGAGCAAATGAGGCGATCGAAATAAGCAATGAAATGCTTAAAATAATTTTTTTAATCATTTTGATTGAATTGAAATAGTTGGTTCAAACTTTCTAATAAAAAATTTGAATTGGCAAATATGGTATTTTTTAATCGTTTAGCCAAAAAATCTGCGTCGCCACCCGTTAAAATTATGATAAAGTTTTCATATTTGGCCGAAAAAGATGCTATTGTGCCATTAATTTCGTGAATTACCCCATTAATTACACCTGAGTGAATTGCATTTTCGGTTGAATTACCAATGAATGATTCGGGGATTTTTTTGGATAACAAAGGTAATTTTGCGGTATGATTGTGCAATGATTGGTATCGAAGTTGAATTCCTGGCGAAATAGCTCCTCCAAAATACTCATTTTTATCATTCACAAAATCATAAGTAATGCAAGTACCCGCATCAATAATAAGTTTATTGTTGGTTGGAAAATTTAACACAGCCCCCGAAGCCAACACCATTCGGTCAATACCTAAAGTATTTGGGGTGGAATATAAATTTACAAATGGGAATTTGGTGTTTTTTGAAATAAAGAACAAATTTTGGAGGTTTAAAACGCTTTTAAGGTGGTCATTTTCTATTTTTCCAACGTTAGAAACAACACAATTAGTGATATTTGGAAAAATTAATTTAATTTTATTCAAATTAATTTCCCAATCGGAATACGAATAAGTTTCTTTAAAAATTAGGTTACTAGCCTCAAATACAGCGGTTTTAACGTAAGTATTTCCAATATCAATAATTAAATTCATCTATATAAAATTAAAAAGCAAAGATACGAAATGATTTTTTTTAAAAATTGTTTTGGATAAATTAAAAATGGTGTTATATTTGCACCCGCATTAGCACGGTACCTTAGCTCAGATGGTAGAGCAATGGACTGAAAATCCATGTGTCCCTGGTT
>Ga0247722_10000382_pt1 | contig 27762 bp, 35 predicted proteins | sample MSEWelMarce3H_FC_FD_189094 | JGI IMG/M metagenome (GOLD analysis project Ga0247722, IMG submission 189094) | Subsurface sediment microbial communities from gas well in West Virginia, United States - MSEEL Well Study Marcellus 3H_FC | ecosystem: Environmental > Terrestrial > Deep subsurface >... | reverse complement strand
CCCTGACGCACGCATAGGCACACGCGTACCCATGGGACTACGTAGTGCCCCCTCCCCCCCCATAGACCATCAAATCCATAAAAAAATTGAAACTGCCAGCCCTCTTATCCAAAAGCCGTCGCCGAGGTAGTAGAAACCGAAGCACCCAAGCAAGCAAGCAAGCAAACGCAGAAGCAATGGAATACGCCACCACGGAACCCGACTTCCCCGCCGCCTTCACGCAGCTCAGCATCGAGCTTCATTACGTGCCCGTCATGCCCACCGAGGAGTCCCAAGCCGACAAGGGAATCGATCACCCGCTCTGGTCCTGCGAGGACTGCGACACCCGCTGGCGCGCCCACGAGCGCATGCGCTGCCCTGGATGCGCGTGCCAGGTCGGAGATCGCTTCGTTCTGAACGAGGACCAGACGAGCGATCTGCTGGACGCTCTCGTGGGTCTCGATGGGGACGTTACGTCCTGGGACGAGCAGTCGTGGGACTACGCGATGTGGGAGTTCCGCAACCTGATGCGCATTCACGTGCCGTGGTATGACATGAACTCTCGCCAGACCATCCAGGCCTGCTACGAGGCGCTTTGCGCTCAAGCCCCGCATCCGAAGATCGCCTTTGCCATCGCCTTCTTCCAGGACGATTACACGCACGCGCCTGAGGAGGAGAAGACGTTCTGCCCTGAGGTGCCTTACTTCGAGCGGGATGCGCAATACGACCTTCAGCACCCCCCTTGGTAAGACACCACCCGCCCACCACACACCCGCACGCCCACCACACACCATACACCATACACAAATACAAATAAAAAACGGGGGAAACCCTATTTTTTATGTGGAGTGTAGCCTTTCTAAGGGAGAGGGGGTTAGGGGGTGAAAGAAAATCGCAGATTTTCTACCAATGACGCTCACAAGGCCCGCAGCCCCCACAAGGCCCGCAGTCCCTTCGGGCCTGCTTTGTGCGGGACTGCTTTGTGCGTCTCCCTAAAATTGAAACGAATAAGGGGGGAAAGGAAGTCAACCCAAGCCATCCAACCCATGCAAGCCACCCAAGTAACCGAGGAATCCCAAGCCGATAAGGGGATCGATCACCCCCTCCAGTCCTGCCGCTGCGCCATCTGGCGCTCCCATGTGCGCTCTCTCTGCCCCACGGGCTCGTGCGAGGGCACCCTCATGATGCTGGATGCCGATCAGAGCGCGAACCTGTTTGCAGCCATCAACCAGCTGGAACTGATCGGTCTCTCTCTGACTCAGCCGCAGATGGGGTTTGAGTGGGGGAAGTTCCGCGCTCTGCTTCATGAGCATGCGCCATGGTATGACAGAACGAATCGTCAAATGATCCAAGCCTGCTATCTGAACGTGCGTGTGCTCTCTGCGTGCGACCCGAGCGACAATGCTGCGCTTGCCATTGCCTTCTTCAAAGAGGACTACAAGTGGGCGTCTGATGTGGAGACATTCTGTCCCCACACCCCTCTCCCACGCGACTCTTAACCCCACCCTCTCCCACGCGACTCTTAACCCCACCCTCTCCCACGGCGACTCTTAAGCGTCTCCACAACTCCATGACAAAACAACAAAAATAAAAATAAAAATGGGGGAACCCCTGTTTTTCATGTGGCATGTAGCCTTTCTAAGGGAGAGGGGGTCAGGGGGCGCGTGCGTCCCTAAAATTGAAACATGCCGCCGAGAAAAAGAAAGCCATCCAAGCCATCCAATCAGCATGCAATTCATTCAGCCCACTCCCGCCGCACAACTCTGCCAAACCTTCGCGGACATCGAGGCCCTCAAGATCATCAATGCACGCCGTCCTACCCATGCGCCGCACGAAGAGACTCAGCCCTTCGTGCCCATCGAATACGTCCCCGTCACCCTGGCTGAGTTGAGGGCTCGTGCCATCCAAGCCACCGCGGAGTCCCAAGCCGACAAGAGCATTGACCACACGCTCCACACCTGCGAATGCGGCTGTGTATGGCGCTCCCGCGAGATCACTCTCTGCCCGTTATGCGCTCGCCATGGCACGATCCTCTTTCTGGACCATGTTCGCGCTGGCGATCTGCATGGCGCCGCATACGCCCAGAAAGAGCCCCTTCCTAAGACCAAAGAGCAGTTGGGGCCCGCATTGGAGGAGTTCCGCGCCTTGCTCCACAGGCGTGCCTTGCTCGACAAGCGTGATCCGTGGTATGACAAGACCTCTCGCAAGATGATTCAAGCCTGCTACCAAGATCTTTGCAGCGGCGGAGGAACGCACCCCAAGATCGCGCTCGCCATTCACTTCTTCAAAGAGGAGTGGAAGGTAGCTCCTGAGGAGGAGGGGACATTCTGCCCTGAAGTGGGGACATTCTGTGTGCTCCACAAACACACCCCTCTTCCACGAAGACTCTAAAGAGTTCGTATCTCTTCCACGAGGACTCTAAAGAGTCCCTATCTCCACGACACTAAAAAATAAAAAATAAAAACGGGGGAAACCCTATTTTTTATGTGGTTTGTAGCTTTTCTAAGGGAGAGGGGGTCAGGGGGACGCTTGCGTCTCCCTAAAATTGAAAACGAAAACAGTGAAACGAAAAGCATCAACCACACAATATGGAAGTGCACACACGAACGATACCCTCATTCGAGGGTATCGCATCAGGAAAAAAGATGCTACTAGAAGGGTTCAATGTCCTGCGAGTGAGTATTCATCTTGTAAAAGATATACAAGAGAGAGTCGGCCAACTGAACATGACAGGACAGAGTGACGATATGGCATGGGGCAAAGAGATGAAGGCGGACGGTTTCAATGCCATGCAAAAGGTCATTCAACTTGTGAAAGTGTTACAGGAGATAGTCCACACATTGAAACTTCAAGGTGATCGGATGGCACAGAACAACGAGATTCTGGAAAGAGCCGTCAAAGCCTTACAAAAGGCCCACCTTCACGTGAAAGAGATTGAAGAAATCATTCATCAACTGAACATTCAGGAACAGCGTTCGAGAGAAGCTCTGGAGATTCTTGCTGAAGATCCTGTTTCCATGTCGGTAAACAATAAGCGAACATTCTCCCAACAGGATGGCGAGCATTTTATCAACCATGTGCTCGCGACGGGAAAGGAAGAGGCACACATGATTCACTCAGAAAAACGAACGAGGAATGCCTTGAAATCCTCTGACAATGGACCTGTTGTGAAAGATGTATCAACCGAACCAGTATCCAACACCATCGTTGTGCTACGTCTTCCTCGCTCGGTCACCCGAGTTGACCTCTATCAGTATTTTGCCTCCTATGGGATCGTGCAAAATGTCGATGGACCCATGAATCCGCGTTTTAAAACGGCGTATTGCTTTGCATTTGTTACCTTTCAAACGGTCGATCAAGCGGCTCATGCATTTCGGGACCTATCTGAATCGCATATGATGAATGGATATCGGGTGAACGTTGGATGGGCGAGATCAACACACAAAGAGCCTGTTGATACACCTGCGAACAACGAAGAGCCTGCGGACAACAAAGAACCTATGGACAACGAAGAGCCTGCGGACAACGAAGAGCCTGCGGACAACGAAGAGCCTGCGGACAACGAAGAGCCTGCGACATCAGTATCAGTGGAACCAGAGATGAATAGCGACATGATTAGACTGAATCAACTTCCTGCTCGCTCAATCACCCCCTCTCAACTCGTGGAATACTTTCGCCCCTATGGAATTGTGCGAAAACTAAGTTGGAAGACGAAACAAATACCCAGCAAAGACAATGTTGAACATTATTCACCCATTGCCTATCTCACATTTGAGACATCTGCACAAGCGGCAGATGCCGTTCGGGCCCTGTCTACGTCACGGACGCTGTATGGATATCGGGTGACCGCTACATTCGTTAAGAAAGGGCCTGATGCAAATGCAGCATCGATGAAACCGAAGAAGTGCGACAATATCCTCCTTGTGAAGAATCTTCCTTGTCACTATCACACTCCATCGGAGCTCAATGAATATTTCGCGCCTTATGGTGCCGTGCAAGAACTCTATTGGCCTACTACTACAGATGGTGCCTTTCGAGACTATGCGTTCGTCAAATATGAGACGGCGGATCAAGCAGCGCATGCCTTTCAGACCCTGTCTGAGCCAGAACGACTGTTATGTGGACAAAAGGTTAAACTTTACTTCATAAAGTTGTGTAACATTCCGCCTCATTTGTTATCGTAACTGTCTCACACACAAAAATAGAAATAAAATAAAAAGGGGGTAACTCTCTTTTTCTTACTCTTGCTTCCAATGGTAAGAAAAGGGGTATGTAACATGCGCCATGCGAGTCTCCCATAAAAAAATTGAAAACTCGGACACCTTTATTGAAAAGTCGCCCCTATTCTGAAGCACGCGCACAATGTCCAAGCCCCTCTCCGCCCTGCTGTCCCAGTTCCCCATTCGCGTTCTCGCGTCTGAGATGGAAGAACTAAAGGACAAAGAAGTTCTCGTGAAGTGCCACACCATGTCTGGTTCGGAACACATCGTCGCCATTGCTGACTGGCAGCTTAGCAGCACGATCGCCCTGTTCGCGGGACATGTCTGTGGTGTGGATTATACACTTATCCACCTTGCGCTGAATTGTGAGACTCTCGGTATGAATGTGCCCATGACAGAAGTGGCGAAACGCTTGAAGGACGACCATGTCGTTCAGGTCCTCGTGAAGGATCCTCCTAGCTTCACCCCATCCTTCATGAAGCGCGACATCCTTGTTGGGCGTCGCGCGTATGGCCCGAACCCTACGGGTGAGGGCTGGTAAATGGAGGCGCACGCGCCCCCATACCCTCGGGGGACACTTCGTTTCCCCCGTGCCCCCTCTTAGAGTAGACGCAACATTACACCCGCATATCCACGACCACTAGAAAATAAAAATGGGGGAAACCCTGTTTTTATTTAAAAAAATTGAAAGAGAAATCGGCAGAGAGAGAAGACAACCAATTAGAAACGTAGCAAGATGTCTCAACTCACGACTGCTGAAAAGGAATACGATGCCGCTGCCGAACGCTATCGAAAGAATGCTGACTTCCTGGCGAGGGTCCTCGCAGGCGAGCATGCCTCAGACAAGATGCGAGTCGAAGAAGCGGCCAAAAAGGCCGCCCAGAAGTTGCCGCGTCAAAGCGCTTTTGAGCCCTCTTCAGGATTTCAGCCGCAGCTGACGAGTCATCCCTATGCGCGCTCAGACAATTCATGGTAAGACACACCACTCCACGACCACACTAGAAAATAAAAATAAAAATAAAAATGGGGGAAACCCTGTTTTTATAGGTGTGCATCTCTACAGGGTGAGGATACACGACCTTCTAAGAGAAGGGGGTATGGGTTTGCGCCTCCATACTTAAACGCCGCTTCCGTATGACATATAGGATGTGCTAAGCGTATACAAATGGAGTCAGAAACAAAAGAGATCTATTTCTATGAGGCCTATGATCACCATGGGGTGTTGTCAAACTTCTATACGAGAATGACCGTTCCCTATCAGCAAACGAACAGTGAGGAAGAATTCGATGCGACCTTTGATGAATCCAAGCTAATTCCCGTTGTATACGAAGGGATCTCGTTTGCGAATTCAGAACAGGCGTTTTGTTATGCGAAAGCAAAGGCGTTGGGATATGGTCAGGATGTATTGGATGTCATCATCGCAACGAAAAACCCTCATACGATCAAGAACATAAGCAGCGGGGCAAAACGGATCGTGGGAGTGTCGATTGGAGAGACGATCGATTGGACAACGGCACAGTGGGGAGCGAACGAAACGGGTCCGATCATGTATGACATTTTGTTGTCCAAATTCCTTCCTCGTGGAGGAGACACCTACATGGCTGGTTTGTTGAAGGGCACGGGGAATGCGATGTTGGTGGAAGCCGCTCCAGGTGACTCCAACTGGGGAATTGGGTTTTCCGAGGATGACGCTCCTCACAACAAGCAATCATGGGGTAAAAATCGGTTGGGCTTGACGCTCATGGAGGTTCGTGATGCTCTTTTATAAAAATTGAAATCGGAAACGCCCTAGAAGAAAACCATCCCAAAGGAACTTCCTGCATACCATGTCCACCCCCATGAAGATCCCCCGCACCACCAACGAGAAATATGCGATCATCCGCGCCGAGGACGAGGAACAACGTAAACGTAAGACGAGTGTGAAACGGGAGGCAACCGTGTCACCCGTGTGCCGACGTGTTGTGTTAACTCCTGATGTGGCGATTCAGACGATCCAGCTCCCTTGTGAGGACAGTTCGGTTCATACACCCACCCCTCTCCCTGGAAGCAACTCCACCCCTTCCGCGACCACCCCTCATGCCCGCCCCTTTGAGTCGCAGCCGAATAGCCCTTGGTAGGCACTCTTTAGAATCCACGAAATACACAAAACAAAAATAAAAAACAGGGGGCGACCCTCTGTTTTTTATTCATGGGGAGAGGTGGACGACTCATCCACCCATAAAAAATTGAAAGTTGGAGACTCAGAGAGGAAAGGCATCCCCTCGCATTCCCACTTTCACCATGTCTAAGACCTACGCTTCCGTTGTTGCGCCCGCTGTTGCCTCTGTGCCCGCTGTGGCCGCCGCGAACTCCATGATTTCCGAGCCTGCCTCTGTGCCCGCTTCTCAGCCTGCTGCTTCAGGTAACAAGGGCCACAAAGGCAAGAAGGGTAACAAGCATGCTGCTAAGGCTGCCAACGCTGGAGCCAAAGGCAACGCTGGAGCCAACGCTGGAGCCAAAGGCAACGCTGGAGCCAACGCTGGAGCCAAAGGCAACGCTGGAGCCAACGCTGGAGCCAAAGGCAACGCTGGAGCCAAAGGCAACGCTGGAGCCAAAGGCAACACTGGAGCCAAAGGCAACGCTGGAGCCAAAGGCAAGCATGCCCAAAAGGGTGCCCAAAAGCTCGAGAACGTGATTCCGACCGCCGCCGCGTCCGTTGCGGGAGCCGAATCCCACACTATTCTCTTCCACGGCAACTGCGTCGACGGATGGTTCGCGTGCTACATCGCCTACAGCATCCTCCGCACCAAAGGATCGCTCTCCATGTATCCCATTGCGCCTGGTCAGCCCAACACCTGGCCGTCTGCGGCCGTTCTGGAAGGCACCCACGTGCTCATGGTAGACGTCTCCGTTCCTGAGGCGACTCGCGATCATTGGATGGCGCATGGTGCTCTGTCTATCAAGTGCATTGATCACCATGCGTCTGCCGTGGAGCACTGGTCGGCGTGCTGCCCCATTCATGTGGAGTCCTGTGCGGCCATTCAGACGTGGCAGCACTTCTATCCCGCTCTGCCCATTCCGTTCTGGCTCCAGCAGATTGACCGCATGGACCGCTGGGACCATCCCACCGAAGACGACCGTTCCATCCGTGAGATCCTCATCCACATCTCTCACAAGCCCGTTCAGAAGCGATTCGATCAGGCCATTCAGATGACCGAGGACTTCCTGAAGAAGGTCTCCACGCAAGAGGGATGGTCCGAGATTGTGGAGAAGGGACGAGCCATTCTGGAGAAGAAAGATGCGGCCCTGCGCGAGACCCTGACCGCGGGACGCACCGTTGTCATCTCGGAAACCGAACTGCTGGCCTGGCACCTGCCCGAGACGTGGCTGGGAAAACTCGTCTACATCATGGACAATACCAATAAGCCGTTTGACAGCACGGAGGCGTCCCACCTCGTCTTCACTCACTATCCTGAGACCGATGTGTTCATCAACTACCGCAAGAAGTCCTTCCGTGTCGGCGGCAACATAGATCAGCAGATGATTGTCTACTCGGCGCGCTCTCAGAGCCTCTCTTTGACAGAGGGAACTGTCTTTCGCGGCCATCCGACCGCCGCTGGAGCGTCCCTTCTGATTGGCGAGGCGGCATTCTTCCCGTTCCTCCCCATTGAATAAAAGAGACATTCGGCCCTGTGGAGACGCAAGCGTCCCCACACCCCTCTCCTGTAGAGAGGACTTGAATTCTTCACTCCATGACACCTATAAATCACCTCTCCCTATGAGAGAGGGGTGTGGGGACGCTTGCGTCTCCACCACGACACCTACACACTTACAAAAAACAAAACAAAAAAAGAGGGGAAACCCCATTTTTGTTGCGTTGTTGGTAAAATTTGAACGCTGTGAGGCTGGCCAAAAGAGCAACCATGTCGTTTCCCTATGTCATGTCTCCCTACGCCCCGTCCTATCCGTTGCCAAAAGATCAATCTGTTCACTTATCACAGCTATATGAATGGCTTCAGGACATGGAGAATATGCCCTATGAGACGATGGAACTAGAGTGCTGTCAGAAGATCTATCAATATCTTTTGTCTCATCCTGCGATCATGATTCTGTATGCTGATCTGCGTCAGATGATTCTTGAAAAGGCTCGGGTCATGGGGGAAATCATTCAATCGCGCATCGTTCAACTGAATATTGACCGATGGGAGTGGCGCTTCCAAGAGGACAAGGCGGAACTGAAACGGTCGATTCATTGCTCGGAACTCCAGAGTCTGTTGTTGTCACAAATGGAGTTCCACCATGGCGAGATTCAGCAAAAACACAAACAATATACCTCTCTGTTGGCGACGTTTGAGTTATTGCGTCTTCATGTGGGACGATGGGGGTCTCATCCTCAGTGGATCGCCTAGGAGGCATCTACCTCTTCCATAAAAGAGGGAGTGAATGCTACCTGATTTCCATGAAGAATTCTAGAGAGATTTGAAATACACGTCATCTCCACTGGAGAGGGGGCACGGGGGAAACGCCCGCCTGTGGCGGGCAGTGTCCCCCGAAAATTGAAAAGAAACCCGCCTATTTTTTGATAGACACTTCAAACATGGAACCCCTTCTCGCAACCTATCAACTCCCTTTCGAGGCCTTTCGCGCCCTCGTGACCGAACATGACATGCTTGTCACCGATCACATCGCATTGGACGGCTATTTCCACCAGAATGGCATAGAGTCATTCTTTACGACCGACACCATGACGATATGGGTGTCGCAGGAACAGGGCGAAGTGGATCCCCTTCTCACCTTCCTGTCCGATCATCGCTACACCGTTTTCGAATCCCACATGTATGGCGATGAGAATCACTGGGATCAGATGGGTGTCCCTTATCACAAGAAGATCATCACGGAACATCCAAATGGCGCCTTCATCGTGATCAACTACGTGGTGCCTGCCAGGGGCAATCTCCTCTCCCTCCTCCTCATCCATCTTCCAGTGAGCACCACTAGTTGGTGGGAGAGCGACTCGGACCAATTCTTTACAGGATGGGGAGAGTTGACACTTCAGAAGAAAGTGTTTGTGAAAGGCATGGGTCCTTTGGAGGATCCTACGAATGTGGGTCAGTATCGACCTCTCTGTCAGGAGGTCCTCGGCTGGCTCGTCTCCTTAGGATTTCAGATCTGCGAGGAGCCGTGCGTCTATGTGGAAGAAGAAGACAAGCGTGAGGTGCTCGAGCAAGAGGACCCTTTCGCAGGAAAGACCGCCTTCGACCTGATGGCCTATGAAGAGGTGGGATGCCGCGACCATCTTCGCGCGTCCTCGTGGAACATCCTGCTTCAAGTGGGAGACACCTTCCACGCCTACGATCGTCGTGTGCTGGCTCGGATGATGATGGAGAAGGAGATCGTGGCACGCGGACATCACTTCTTCACTACCCCTCATCACCAGAGTGTCGAGGAATACACGTTGACCTTGCTCCGCACGTCCGATTATTCCATCGTGGAACTCGTTCACGCCTATGATGCCACGCTGGATGCGACTCATCACGTGACGTCGATCTACCATGTGAACTTCTACTCGGTGGCGGGATGGCAACATGGCGAGATTGGCACGACTGTATCTGCTCCGTTGAAGGCGGATGTGGTGGATGCTCCTGTGGTGCCCAATGTTCCTGATCAAGAAGTGAATGCGGCGCTTGATGCGGGTCCTGCTGCTGCCTCTTCTGCCGAGAGACATCATGCCATGATGGCTCTCTATCGCTCCGCGGAGCAAGAATTGGATCGGGAGCGAGCGCTGATGGCCGAATTGGCAGAAAGCCTTGCCCGATCCATGCAAGGCGTGCCTCCGCGAGAGTAAAATTGAATAGCGATCGAGGCACTTGATAGAGTGCCCCCATGTCTCACCCTTTGCATATACCGCAAGCTTTGCCGCATGTTCCACATATCCCACTCATTCCCCCTCCCATCCAGATTCCCGTGGATGAGCCTACCACGCACGCAGCGCATGCCGTGAATCCTCTTCCTCTTGTCTCTCTTTCTTCTCTTCCGTCTCCTCGTCCCTCCACGTATGATTTTCCCACTCTCCAGCCCTACGAATACGAGCGATGCCTCTTCTGCTCCATTCTGATTCGTCCCTCCCGCGTGTCCGACGATCCCCACGTCTGCATCTCCTGCCTCTTCTTTGCCACGACCTTTGGAAAACAAGAGCCCCTCCACTGTGACATCTGTTGTCGTCCCGCATGGCGTATTCATACGATGTGTCGAACGGTTCTCTGTCGCTGGTGTCTTCCTCATTGGCCTCGTTGTCCCAAGTGCCGTCTTCCTACCGAAGAATAGCCCCTTATGGGGGTTATTTTTATAGCCGTCTGGGGGGCGATGAGAAAAAATTGAAACCGCGGGGGCCTCAGCAAGAAAGACACACGCGACACACAATGACTGATTTCCCCCCTCTCTGCGGCGAAGCCTCCACGGGCAAGACAAAAGTATGGTTCATCCGTGTCTTTGGACGCGATGGACACGGCATCATTCAGACGGTTCATGGATACCAGGGCGGCAAAATGCAGACGAACGAGAAGCGCATTACGGTCGGAAAGAATGTGGGAAAACGCAACGAGACGACGCCGTTTGAGCAGGCTGAGCTCGAAGCGCGTGCGACGTGGCAGAAGAAGGTGGACAGCGGCTATTCTCCGAGCGGATATGCGGAGTCATTCTATGATGCTCTGGAGGAACTGAGTGCCATGGCTGCGACTGCTTCTGCTGCGGCTGGTTCTGCGGCTGCTATGCCAAAGGCTGCCTCGAAAGCCGTCGACGTCGAAGTGCCCTCTCCCATGCTGGCCCATGACTACAACAAGCGCGGCAAGGACATCGTCTATCCGTGCTACATCCAGCGCAAGTTTGACGGAACGCGCTGCATCGGCATCCCTCAGAAGGGTCTCTTCTCGCGCAACCGCAAGTCCTACCCGCATCTGGATCACATCGTCGAGGAGCTCCGCCTCTTCCCCCCTGGATTTGTGCTGGACGGCGAGCTCTACTCCACGACCCTCACCTTTCAAGAGATCGTCGGCATGGTCAAGCGGGTGACACTGAAAGAGGGAGATGCTGAGAAGCAGCGTCAGATCAAGTATTTCGTCTACGACATTGTCTCCGACTCTCCCTATTCTGTGCGATTCCTCCAGCTCCAGACGCTCTTCCAACAGCATCACTTTCAGCACCTGGTGCTGGTGGATACGGAGATGTGCGCCTCTGAGGAGGCCATGAAAGAGAGCCATGCGCGCTATGTGGCAGAGGGATACGAGGGCATCATGCTTCGCAATGCTACGGGCGTGTATCGTGGCGTGCGCAGCAAGGAACTACAGAAATACAAAGAATTCCAAGACGACGAATACGAGGTCGTTGACTTCCGACAGGGCGAGGGACAGGAAGAGGGATGCGTTCTCTGGGTGTGCCGCACGCCGAGCGGCATTCCCTTCTCCGTCCGCCCTCGTGGCACGCGAGAGGATCGCGCGGTTCTGTATCAGAAGGGTGCTGACTATGTGGGCCAGATGTTGACCGTGCGATTCCAAGAGCTGACCGATGACGGCGTTCCTCGCTTTCCTGTGGGGATTGCGTTTCGCGATTACGAGTAGCGCGCTTCTAGGGCCCTTCGCTTTTCGGCACTACGCCATAAAGGCATTCCATGAACACAAAAAGAGACCTCTCTTTTTATCAGGCAGAGATAGAATGGCGGCAATGTCGGCAGCAGAAAGACGGAATGAGACACATAAAAGAGCTCCCAATTGCCGACATCCACGGTTTGTCTTTAAAACAAAGGACGTTTGCACGCGCACCCCGCACGGTATTATATGTTTTCATACTGTGAAAGATTTTGATGCACTTATCGAGGCATTTCAACCACTAATGCTAGTAGATGATCAGGTTCGTGTTGCGCCTGATGGTAAGTATTGTTGGATTATTCGCGAAAAAGAGGGAGTTCGTCGTGTGTATGCAATGAAAGTCATCTGTGAACAAGAAATTGGATCCCTCCACAATTTTATCTTTCTGTTGTCATCTGAGGATGGCCCTCTTCTAAAAGAGGACGATAAGTTTATTAATGCACATGAGGTCATTGCTGCAGGAGAGCTTGAGGTGACAGGGGCAAAGAGAGAATTTAATCTTCAATCAGGAACATTTATGGAACCGATCTTCCGAATGTCAGCCTGGCAGCCAATTCTTGGAAGACGTATCCCTAAAACAAAAGAGATGTTGGTAGCAGAAATAAAAGAAAAAGAAAAAGAGGTCGCTGCGCGTGCTGCTCAGGTGGCTCGCTTTCTATCCGCAGATCAACTCGCAACATTTGCTTATATGTCTCCTCCTACACCAGTTGGATCTCTTACCAGAACCAATATAGTAGAACATGTGAAAAGTGTATCAGAAGCATTAGGTGGAAGGCCCTTCATTAAAGGTGCAGAGATTATGGTAAGTGAGAACAATATGGGATTTCTTCATTCCCTGCTGTCACCTGACTTGCCAGAATGGAAAAGGCCTTTACATGTATCAACGTTTAAAAACGCGAAAACCCCGTATGCAAAACATGCAAAACATGCAACACAAGCGAAAAACCCATATGCAAAAAAAGGTGGAGCACGCAGGACACGCAGGACACGTAGGCGTCACAAGAAACAGACACGTAGGCGCTAAAGGGTGGAGACAAACTCACACCCCTCTCCATAGAAGCTGGGTAGATGTCATGCCCTCTCCTATGGAGAGGGGGCACGGGGGAAACGTAGTGTCCCCCGATAGAGTCTAAACGGAGAATAAGGTCCTTACATAGGCATGTATGCCATGAAAGACTATATGAACTTCATGAGTGAAGATTCATGTAGTCTCTTTCATCTTCCTAGCGGGTATCTTCTCTCACCCGATATGATTCATCTGATGCTTCTTCACGGCTGGCGGATCACTCCCTCTAGGCGAGACGGATGGAGCATCATGGTGCGAGTGCCCACACTTAAACGCGAGGGACAGTCTATTCCTAGTATTGAAGATGAACCCCCAATCGCAACCGAGCACTCCAGCCCCGCAAGCGCAAGCATTGCAGAGCCGATGGGCCCGTCCTAACCCTGCGAATTTGGTGAATACGAGTCTTCCCGCGAGGGAGGCTCCAAAGCTCGTGCCTGGAACATTGGCAGCACTCACACGTAATCCTCATGCGACGAGTGCTACTAGTTCAACAAGCATTCCAAGCATTCCAAGCGCGCCCTATCGGTCCAGCACATCCGAGCCCTACCGTCGGCCAACTCAACGCGTCATTCCCTCCGCAGAAGAGTTTCCCTCTCTTGGTGGTCTAAAAACCGCCCTTCCCAAGAAAGAGCCTACACGATCCTATGCAGAGATGTCTCGCGAATGGGTCAAGACCGCCAAAGAGAAAGAAGAGGAGGATAAGAAGCGGGCAGAAGAGGAACGGTCACAACAGACGCCTGAAGATGTCTTTCGTCACCATGTGATCTCGATGGTGCCTTTGAATGCTACTACTACTGTTGCTTCTGCCACCCGCAAAGAATACGACGGCATCGGCGGATCCAAAGAGGAGTGGAGCGATGAAAGCGATCTCAGCGATCCCCATGTGGATACCGAGGTGCTCTCTCCGTCCGATGAAGATCCTGACGAATTCAATAGCAATATCGTGTGGGATCGTCGTAGTAAAAATGATATGTATTAGTTTATTAGTCTGTTTGTTATGTGTGTGCTGTATAGCACATTGTATCTTCTGACTATGTCATATGATACAATTGCTGTTTATAAAGATCGGATTCAAGTTCCTCCCATGTGGAAAGAGAGACAATGCTCATATGCTCCATAGGTGGTAGCATATCGGCCCAGTGCTCATAAGGCTGTGTTTCTCGTATCTGGACGAGGGAGGCGATGCGATCAGGGTGGGTGGCAAAGTAGGCTTTCATGCGATCAGGGTCACATAGGGTGCGATGATATGTCGTATGAAGATTCGTGATAAGGTGAATATGCTGTGGGAGCATGTCCAGAAGGACAGGGTCGTGACCGATGAGGACAAGAGTGTCGGCTGTTGCAAAAAGGCGGCGGTGTTCCTCCGTGAGCTCTTCAGGGCAGGCCGTGTTGATAAAATAGGTGAGCCGTTGTTTCGTGGCGGGATTATGGTAGACGATGCGGTCTTTAGGCTCTTTGCCCGCGTCTTTAGGCTCCTTGTCCCACCCGCTGGCCTGGAGAAGGCTGTGAAGAAGGGGGAGAAAGGTCATGGAGGGGGTGCTTGGGAGAGTGCCCCATTCGGAGCGGGGGAGAGAGTCCATGTAGATCCATTCGCGAATCGTGGGGAACAGGAGGAGAGGGAGAATGTCGGTTCCGGCTCCGACGTAGATGGCGTTCATAGTGGATAAAGGTGGGTGATTCTTAGGCGGACCCACTGTCTAGTGGTTTTAATTGTCGTTCTATCATAGAACATGGCGAGTGAGAATTTTGGCGCACCACCACTTCAAAGACAGATGTCAAAACGTAAATTCGAGGCTGTGAATGGCTCTCCGAATGCTTCACCGAATGCTTCACAGAATGCTCTACAGATTGCTCCAGAGAATCTTCCACAAAATCCTCTACACGCCGTCGCGTCCTATAATATGAGTTTTGCTTCTGATTTGGCGAAGGAGGACGAGCCTCCTATGGGTAGTGAAAAGCACTTTATTAGTGATTCACGCAAACGGGCGCATGCACTCGGTCTGGATCATTCTCCACGATCCTCATGGGAACGTGCGGCACAACTTGTTCGTCACTTTTGGGATAATGTCAAGAATGCATCTGCCATGGGTCTTCAAGAGATGAATACTTCGACCAAATTGGATAAACCCGCTGAACCATTCCCTGGAGGTGATAGACGGATACAACAGGTCCTTGGAGGTCTTGGTCTTGAGTTCTATGTCAAGGAGGTGCCAGGACGATTTAATACTTTTCCCACGCTAGTGACTGTATGGAAGGGAACTAAGTTGGGCCCGAGTTTGCATACCTATACTGCTGATCTTGGAATACATGATTTATTTAAGACAAACGCAGCAAACCAAGGACGCCCTATTAGCATTGTATATACAACGTTGGGATTCATGTTAATTAATCTACATGGTCCGAATGATTCAACCCAATCGCATACAGGCAACATGGAAAAACTGCGGACAGCGATCAATGACCATGTTAAAATATTTACTGATGCGCATGGCATCCAGATCAACCCTAATAAACTATTTGTGATGGGAGATTTCAATGACCCGTTTAATGCAATTAATCGTGAACGCCCTCTTATCGTTCAGGGCCATCCCGTCCACTATAACACCGAGGAGGATGGCTTGAAACCGGTAAAGAGTTGCTGTTACAATTTCAATTCAGCGTGCCCTGATGGCGATGATCATTACAATAATACGGGCCAACAACAGACACATGCAAACGGCATGGTCGCTGGTCCTTATGAATGTTATATTCGAAAGAGTGTTGATAGGTCTCTGAATCAGGACCTTAGTGGAACAATTAAAACAAATGCATCTAACACGCTAAATGGACAGAACATCCCTGAATTGTCTGTTGGAGCACGTGGACATCTGGTGAATTATAAATTCACAGGAGATTATGTGATGGGAGCGAAAGTGGTAAGAAGTCTCCAAACCTACCGACCTGCTGGATTTCGCACAGAGGTTTCACTAGAAAGTGATCATGAAATGGTGATGGCTATCATTTCTACCGATGAACTACCCGTTGCACTCGTTGAAGGAGGCCGCGTGCGGCGCACTCGTCACAAAGTTCGACGCACTCATAAGGCAAAGCGTGCGCATCACAAACAGCGACGCACTCGTCATAAGGCACTGCGCAACCGACGCACTCGACGCAACTAGTGGAGACGCAAGCGTAAAGCGTCCTTTCAGGCGAGGCTCTGCCGAGACTGAACCGCAGAACGCGAACTCTTTAGAGTCCCCACACCCCTCTCCCATAAACGCACAAAGCAGGCCCGAATAAAGCAGGCCCACAGGGGCTGCGAACCTTGTGGGGACTGCGAGCCTTGTGAGCGTATGCTCCACAAACACACCCCTCTCCCATAAAGTCGGGGGATACAGGCCCACTTCGCGGGAGAGGGGTGTGGGGAAACGCCCGCCTGTGGCGGGCAGTGTCCCCACTTAGAACTTATAAAAACTCATCGCCGCCTGATCCACCAGTGCCAACTGTTGCTGTAACCGATCCTCCTTCGTCGGCTCCTTCACCTTCTTCTGCTTGATACCCGTCAGCGTCGCAGGGAGCATCTTTCTTGGCACAGGGAGCGCTAACACCTCCAGGAAGAACCGTTCCGCCTGAGACACCATCCGCTGAAGATGCGTCGGATCCGTAACCAAACTCGGGGCCGCGGGAACCTTCCATTTAGGGACTTCTGTTAGTAGCTGCACCATAATTCCAATCGTATCCAGTTTCTTTCGCTGGGTGTTCTTTGCATCCGACGAACGATACATATCCAGAAAGGCCTGAAACTCCTCATGCATCCGCACCATTCCCTTCTCCGCAAATTCCTTATAGACTTCTGCGAGAATCGCAATGATATAATAGCCAGCCGACGTTTTCTGTTGGGGTTTTGCCTGCGGAGGACCTCGCTCCACCGTCGTGAGTCCTGATCCATGGCGCTTCTTCGTGAGTGCGTCTTCTTCCAGGAGCCATTTGACCCAAAAGAGAGCGCGTTCCGCCGATCCCTCTGTAATCGCATAGACCATCTCGTTTCCCGCATGAAGCATGAGTTCCATGTCCGAGTTTCGTTGCCATACTTTTCTCACCGCCACTTTGTCGGTGGTCCTGAGAGCAGAGCGAAGCCACTCCTCGTTGTCGTGGGTTTCCATCGGAACCGTGGGGTATTTCGTTTTGGATCGCTTGGGACTCGCCTGGAGAATCAGCCCCATCTCCGCGAGCTGTTGTTGATTGTGGGGGGTGCGACAGAAGGCGTCCATTGTCATTTTCGCATAGACTTCGTTGATCTCTCGAAATTTCCGAAAGAGAAAATGAAACATGCGGGGCGACGCGGTGCCCACATGATCATAGGCGTAGTCCCATAGGAGCTTCTCCCAGAGAGCGAGACCTCCTGAGGCTACGAGATCCGCGGTGTAATGAAGGAGCTTTCCTGAGGCAACGGGGCCTGATTCACTGAGGGTTTGTAGAAAGGCGCGGGCCAGATCTTTCAAGAGATAACCCTGTCGGGAGGTGATCTCTGGAAGAGGTTCATCGTCTACGTTCATTCCCTTTCTTTATGGGGACGGTTTTGTGGTAGGCGGCAGATCGCGGCGCATCGCAAGACATTAGACCGATAGGGTGGACCACGATGGAACACGTTCAGAACGCGGTCTGAGACTTGCTATTCCTTCTTGATATCCGAGGAATATGCTTCCCACCACAAGGAACAAAAGGACAACGCGGAAACTATCGTATTTCAGGATGGCTCGGAACATCACAACCATCAGGATGATCGCAAGAGCAATCAAGAGAGACCCTATGATATGGGCATAGTGTTCACTTGGATCCATCTATTCTGTGGAGACACTTAACCCACACTCCTCTGTGGAGGCGTAAACGCCCCACACCCCCCTTCCATAGGAGATACCTGGATTACATGTTTCCACGATACTTTGTGGAGGCGTAAACGCCCCCACACCCCCTTCTATAGGAGAGGGGTATGCTTCATAAACATATCCCTCTCCCGTGGAGACACTTATACACGGGTTACATATTTCCACGATACTTTGTGGAGACTCTCTTGGTGCCATTGGCCCGTGGGATCAGGCCTTTGGCCTTAAGGGAGGCACGCATGGTGAATCCAATGGATTTTCCCTGTTTGTATCGTTTGAGAAAGTATCGGTTGCGAGCTGTGGGTTTATAGTATCCTCCTTGCATCGGGCACATGGCGCCACAGGTGCCTCCTCGTTGTTTTTTGGGCATCTCTACTCTCTCTTTATAAAATGAATCATGTGTGGGGAGATCATAGGATGGTGGGGAGATCATGGGAGAGGGGTGTGGAGACGCAAGCGTCCCCATAAAAAATTGAAAGGTCGGATGGCATACAGAGAAGGCATCACGAGGCAAAAGAAAACAATGAGCGCAGCCAAGAAAGAGTCCACGAAAGCATCTGTCTCCACCATCACCTTTGGGGACGTTTGCGAGAATCATGCGCGCATGCAGAAGATCGGCGCCCTCCATGACAAAGGCTATTCCGTCGAGCAATTGCTCGCGTTGGGCGAGACACTTCGCGCGGTCGGTCTCACCACGGAATACGTGAGTCTCGATGCGCATTGGACGGGAGACGGCGCAGTGGATCCCGCGGGCGTTCTCGTGATTCGCAAGGGTGTTCAGCACATCCTCGGGACGGAAGATACGAAGGACCTCCAAGACGAGCACAAGGATCTGGACGTGGACAAGATGGCGTTCATGCGCGGTCGGGTGGTCAACAAGCGAGCGCGATGGAATCTCTGCTTCGCCGAGGAAGATCAGGAGCCGAACTACGAGGAGGGCATGGGACGCATTGTGTCCTATCGTCACCTTCCCTTGACGCAGCGCATTCGCCAGACAATTGCGAAATGGACCGAGGACGAGCTGCTGAATGCCGAGGCAAACTACTATTACGACCTGTCGAAGTGCGGCATTGGCTATCACGGAGATGGAGAGCGTCGCAAAGTGTTTGCATTTCGCATGGGCGCGTCCGAACAGATGCCCCTCTACTATCAGTGGTATCAGCGATCGGCGCCTGTGGGAGATCGCATCGAAGTGGTGTTGGAGGATGGCGACATGTATGCGATGAGCGAGAAGGCGGTGGGATTTGATTGGCTCAAGAAGATCGTTCCCACCCTTCGTCATGCCACGGGCACGGATCAGTTCACTGTGATTAAGAAATAAAGTGGGGACACTTCGCGCACTTCGTAGACCCCACACCCCTCTCCCGTGGAGACGCAAGCGTGTGCTCCACAAACACACCCCTCTCCCGTGGAGACGCGTAATACACCAGTAAAGATCTCACAATTCCATGAAAATAAATAATTAAAATGAAAATAAAAATGGGGGAAACCCTGTTTTTATTTTCACGTGGCGATGCACAAAATTGAAAGCGACAGTCGTGATAAGATAGGATCACTTCCATGTCCATTTCATCAGGTGAGGGCCCTCCATGGTGGAAAGAGGATGCGGATTGCGTCTCCACACGCATGCGCCAGTATATCAATGGGAAACTGAATCTTACCAATCTATGCCTCACAGAGCTTCCTGCCCTTTCTGAAGGAATTCTTGAGTTACGACTAGACAAGAACCATTTGATCACCCTTCCCTCGCTTCCCCCGTCCCTGTTGGTTCTGACGTGCAATCGGAATCATCTGATCTCACTCCCTCCTCTTCCTGAAGGCCTTCACACCCTATTGTGTAGCAGCAACCAACTCAGATCGCTTCCCTCTCTTTCCTCTCTTTCCTCTCTCCGAGTGTTGGAGTGCGATTACAATCTACTGACGACTCTTCCCACACTTCCTGCTTCTCTACAGGATTTCACATGTGGTAAGAACCGTATCACCGCTCTCCCTCCTCTTCCCCATCTGATTGAACTCGATTGTTCCTGTAATCAATTGCGTTCTCTCCCTCCTCTTCCCGCGAGTCTTCGTTCCATCGATTGCACTGCGAATCACCTCCATTGGCTCCCTGAGCTTCCTGAACAACTCTGTGTCCTCTATTGTAAAGAGAATCCGCTGGAAATCTTCCCTGAGCTTCCTCGCGATCTTGGATATTTCATGGGAGAGGTCGATGGGGATTCCGTTGAGCTCGAGAGCACAACTCCAGAGGTGATGGAAGTGGTCAATATACGGATAAGGAGCTGGACAAAGAGACTGGAAGAGCAAAGCAGAAAACGCTGTGTGGCACGCTGCAAGATCTACAAAGAGGAAATCATGATGACAGTGTGGCACCCTACACGAATGGCGCCACTTATTGAGAGGGGGATCGATTTGGAGGATGTGATGTAAGGGCTTTTTGAGAACTGTGTTAAAAAAGTGCGCACTCTATTTTTTATAAAAAATTGAAAGAGGGTAGATGTCTAGATACAGTTGTCAACGTCTATGGAGATGAACAACGCCACTCCACTGGAGAGGGGTGTGGGGACGCTTGCGTCTCCACTGGAGATAGCCCTTGAGCGCATTCGCAACTGTGTCGACGGAGAAGTCGATCTCTCCCATTTGGGATTGACTGAACTTCCTCCTCTTCCTGAGGGTCTGAAACATGTGACATGTTTGTTCAATCAGCTGACCAGTCTTCCAACGCTTCCCTCGTCCCTTCGTTCGCTCTATTGTGGATATAATCGTTTGACATCCCTGCCATCCCTTCCCTCCCTGGATTATCTTCATTGCCAGCATAATCAGCTGAAGAATCTTCCAGTGCTCCCGCCTTCCTTACTAACCCTCATCTGCTATACAAACCAATTGGCATCCCTGCCTGAACTTCCTCCTACCTTGGAGATTCTTCGTTGCGGCACCAATCCCTTGCGCACCCTACCCACGCTCCCTTCTACACTGGAAGTGCTGGCATGTGAACTACCGATCGAGATCGACGAGGTCGAGGAAATCCAGCACGGGGGTTCAATGAAATACAGTGGGATGTATCCAGCGTTAGTGGAGGCCGTCAATCAGATGGTCCGAAAAGCAGCAGTATTCCAAGCAAAGCGCGCTGATTCACAAAAACAGTGAGCGTTAGCTACGCAATAGCTGCGCAATCGCTGCATCCATGAACAAAAAGAGCTGCTCTTTTTATTCGTTCTCCGACCTTTTTTGTTGGCCTCTACTAGAATGAGTGGATGCGTAAAAATGCAAACACGCAAATATGCGTTCCGAAATTCGCCACCTTATCCAGCAAATCAATGCAAATCGATGAAAAAACGGGGCAATGATGGGATGATGTATGTCTCTCAAGCCGATAAAAATGGAGTATACAAATGGGCCCCTGTGACAAAGACTCTTAAAAACAAAGCAGCCAAAGCAGCCAAAGCAACCAGCAAGGATATACAGATGCTGGCAAAAAAATACATGGTATCACCAAGTGGGTCCACGAAAGAACTCGCTCATCGACTCGTAGAATTGAGAGGAGCGTCTGTTACCAATAAAAAGGATAAACACATCATTGAACAATTTCTTAAAACGTCAACACCCTCTACGAAACGATGGGGGTTTGTCCCCGCATAAGGCAAACATGCGATAAGATGACATGAAGGAGGTATGGATCTTCCCACAGAGCTTCCCATAGAGCTTCCCAAAGAGATCGTGCATATCATCTTAGAAATGGATGGAAGAATCGCCTATCGACATGGAAAATACGTAACGATCATCCATAAACACGATAAGCGATACGCGATGATTGCGCCACTGATCCGTAAGAAACGAGACATCCTACAAACCATACATATCGACGAGGACAGCTTTTATTTTGAATTTGGGTTTGATGGATGTGCCGAGAGAGGGTTATGTTATGATGTGGGGTTTAATGCACCCGATCGATTTGAAATCTGTTATTTTGATTTCAGAGAGGGTTGGAAACAAATCAGAACGTATCTATAAAATTGAAATGGATGAAAGAGGGTGGAGAGTAGAAAACACGTCAGCTTCGATGGAGAGGGGTGTGGGGACAGAATGTCTCCACCCACTGGACATCGCAATACAACGCATACAACAGTGTGTGAACAGAAGACTGGATCTCTCTCGTTTGGGACTGACAGAGCTCCCCCCTCTTCCTGCGGACATCATCGAGTTAGATTGTTGTCACAATCAACTGACCTTCCTCCCACCTCTTCCTAGCGGACTGATCGAATTACATTGTTATGCGAATCAATTGATTTTCCTTCCCGCACTTCCTTCTTCGATCCGAACCTTGTCTTGCACGAGTAATCGATTGACGTCTCTTCCCCCTCTTCCTTCCTCGTTGATCACGTTTGCATGCCAATTCAATCATTTGACGACGCTTCCGCATCTTCCTCCATTCGTTGAGTTGATCATAGCGGACTTTAATGAGATCACATCCCTTCCAGAACTTCCTCCCTCTCTTACCTATCTTTCATGCTCTGGAAATGGGTTGACCTCTCTTCCTTCTCTTCCCCACGGACTAGAAAAGTTATATTGCTCTCACAATCCATTGGAGACTCTACCCGAGCTTCCTTCTAGATTGTCAGGGCTGGCATGCAAGTTACCCTATAACGGCACCATCTACATTTCCAACGAAATGACTCCTGATGTGGTCCACGAATTGAATCGCGAGAACGAAGAATGGATGGAGGCGCAAAGCATGGAGCGGTGTATCGAACGCTGCTCCGTCTATTATGAGGAACTCATGAGTCTGATGTGGCATCCTGATCGTGTCATTCAGTTACGTGATAGAGGATATAAGCCGTCGGATATCTGAGGGTAAAAAGCTTACAAAAAGGGGCAATTAGTCTCTTTTTATAAAATTTGAAAACGATAACGGGTAGAAAATAGGTCAGTAATTCGAAAGAGAGGGGTGTGGGGAAACGAAGTGTCCCCACAATGGAGTGGTTAGAAAACACACGTGAATTTCAAGAGAGGAATGCTGGAAAATCAGGTGCTGCCATGAATATTGCACTACAGCGCATTCAGCAATGCCTGGACAGACGGCTCGATCTTTCCAAATTGGGTCTGACGGAACTTCCTCCTCTTCCTGATGATCTGATTGTGTTACGATGTGATCTAAATGAGTTGACAGCTCTTCCAGAGCTTCCGTCTTCTCTTCGCGTTCTCCACTGTCATCAGAATCAGTTGAGCTCTCTTCCAGAACTTCCTCCCTTTCTGGAGTCCCTCTCTTGCTCACACAATCATATTAGCTGTCTTCCCGCTCTTCCTTCTTCCTTGACACAGCTCGTATGCATGCGGAATCATTTGACAGCTCTTCCTCCTCTTCCCTCCACTCTCCAAGAACTATGCATTGACAACAATGATATTACTCAACTTCCTACTCTTACTAGTCTTTTGTCCCTTACCAGTCTTTCCTGCTGTAAGAATCCATTGACGTCTCTTCCTTCTCTCCCCCACGGACTTACATCCTTGTTCTGCTTCGCCAATCCATTGGAGACGTTTCCTGAGCTCCCCTCTACGCTGGTCTATCTCGTATGCACTCTCCCTCATACGAAAGAACGATATGCACCTCTTCGGTTGACTCCTGAACAGATCCAACAAGTGAATCGTGAGAATCAGGAATGGGTCGAGGCGCAAAGCATGGAACGTTGTATGAAACGATGCTCCGTGTATTATGAGGAGCTGATGCACAATCGCTGGAATCCTGATCGTGTCTTTCAGCTACGTGATAGGGGATACAACCCATCGGACATCTGAGGGTAAAAGAGTAAAAGCTTATAAAAAGGGCCATTGGTCTCTTTTTATAAAAATTTGAATACGATAATGGGTAGAAAACAAGCCAACGATGGAGAGTGAACACACGTCCGCTTCGATGGAGAGTGAAAATACGTCCGCTTCGATGGAGAGTGAACATACGTCCGCTTCGATGGAGAGGGGTGTGGGGACAGAATGTCTCCACGGGGGTGTGGGGACGCGTAGTGTCCCCATAGAAATACAACGCATTCAGCAGTGTGACGATGGCATACTGATTCTCTCTCACTTGGAACTGACGGAACTCCCCCCTCTTCCCGAGGGAATCACGATCTTACGATGTGAATCCAATCAGTTAACCTCCCTTCCCACCCTTCCTTCCACCCTGAAGGTTCTCGCTTGTGAGAAGAATCAGTTGACCTCCCTTCCTGCCCTTCCTTCTCTTGAGTGCCTCTCCTGTTCCGACAATCCCCTCTCCTCTCTCCCTTCCCTTCCTTCCACCTTACGGGGGTTAACCTGTATGCGGAATGGGCTGACCTCTCTTCCTTCTCTCCCCCCGTCTCTTATAAGAATGTGCATTGATCACAATAATATCACACAACTTCCTGAGCTTCCTCCCCATTTGAATATGTTGTCTTGCTCTTACAATGAATTGACCTCTCTTCCTTCTCTCCCTCCTCTCCGATCCCTCTTCTTATTCGGTAATCTATTGGAGAGTCTGCCCGAGCTTCCTTCTACTCTGACCTGTATGGTATGTGTGCTGCCTCACAACAATGAGCGATTTTCGCCTCAGCGTGTGACTCCTGATATGATTCAACAGATCAATCGCGAGAATCAAGAATGGATGGAGACTCAAAGCATGGAGCGTTGTATGAAACGCTGTTGCGTCTATTACCAGGAGCTTATGCATGATCGCTGGAATCCTGATCGTGTCATTCCACTGCATCGCATGGGATACACGCCGTCGGATATGTGAGCTTGAACAACATGGTAGAGCTTTCAGCAAAAAAGGGGCGACCTTTTTTATTCTATAGAGGCACTGCGTAAAGCAACTCTGCTTCATAGAACGTAAGCTGATGGACAACTGTATAGAGGCACTTCATGAGAGGGTGTGTATGGGACGTGTGCCTCTCCATGGCCTACCCATGGTCCTCCTTCACCAGATCGCCCTTTTTCTTGTAGAGCCCTCCTATAGCCTATGCGATTGGATGAAAGATCATGTTGTCTGGAGTTCCCTCTCAGGAAATCCTCGTGCCATGGACATGCTCTATGCGGATATGCGAGAGACCGATACACCCTCAAACCAAAAAAAGATAAGTTGGATGGCACTCTCCGAAAATCCGAGCGCCATCCCCTTGCTAGAAAAGAATCAGGAGAAGATCCACTGGACATGGCTCTCCAGTAATCCCAATGCCATTCACCTTCTAGAGAAGAACCTGGACAAAGTGGATTGGCAGAGTCTCTGTCTGAATCCGAATGCGATCCCTCTTCTCGAAAAGAATCTGGAGACGAATCGCTATGTGATGAATGGGGGCATGCTCTCTCAGAATCTGAATGCGATCTCTTTATTGGAGAAGAACATGGACAAGATCAATTGGTTCTATCTATCTGCCAATCCCTCTGCGTTATCCCTTCTTGAGGCGAACATGGAGAAGGTAGACTGGAACATGCTCTCTCAGAATCCGAGTGCGATGTCCCTGTTGGAGAAGAATCTGGATAAGGTCCATTGGACACGACTGTGTAAGAATCCTGCGGGAATTCCTCTTTTAGAGAAACACATGGACAAAGTGGATTGGGATATTCTCTCGTTGAATCCAGCGGCGATCCCTTTGTTGGAGAAGAATATGGATAAGGTAAATTGGGCGACCCTCTCTATGAATCCTTGTGCGGGCCCTCTCTTCCAGCATCATCCAGAGAAGACGCATCTGTATCGCGCGTATCTTTCGTTCAATCCCTCAGTATTTGAAGTGGACCCTGTAGAGACCGAACGGAAAGCAACATGTTTCGTGGATACATTCTGTCCCCATAATAGAAATGCCTCGGTCCAAGGAGAAGAAACCATGGCCGCCCAAATATTTTAGCGGTCTCACACGGAAACAGGCGCGTGCTCGGGAGAAAGAGATCAAACGATTTGGCTCCATGAACTGGAAGGATCCCAAAGCATATGTAGGGTTCGCCACGGACAAGATCCCCACTCGGCGAAAGAAGTCCTCCTACACCGTCCAATGGCAGAAGCTATATCCCGAGGCGACCTCTTTGAAGCAGCGCGCGGCCGTCACAGGAGTCCCTCTTGGGATTCTTGAGGCGGTCTTTCGGCGCGGGTCGGCGGCATGGCGGACGGGTCATCGCCCTGGACAAACGACGCAGTCTTGGTCTTATCCGCGTGTGAGCTCTTTTTTGTTATGTGGCAAAACGCATTATACCGCGGACAGCGATTTGGTTCGTCGGGCCCGTCGGACGGCGAAGGGGCGGAAGTGGTTTAAGAGATGTGGTGGGGACACTGCCCGCCACAGGCGGGCGTTTCCCCACACCCCTCTCCCATGGAGATGACACGATATCTACCATACTTTCATAGGAGGGGTCTGAATTTACGACCTCTCTATAAGAGACGTGTAAATCTGCTTCTTCTCCTGTGGAGAGGGGGTGCGGGGGACGCTTGCGTCTCCACAAGAGAGGGGGGGTGTGGGGGCACGTCGCCGAAGGCGACAGTGTGCCTCCACCTAGCGGCGGCACATCGGGCACAATCGCAGTTCCTTGATCTGCACCGCTTGATTCGTCAGCGTGTATTCATATTCTTTCAGGCGATCAGCCATTTCTTCTGGGTTTCCTTTATGAATCTCACGGAGATGGGTTGCAATGTCTTCGATGTCACATAGATAGTATACTTTTCGGATACAAGGGGTGCATAAGTAATGCTTACAAATGGGTTGCATAAAGCACTCCGTAGAGGCGAGGCACACAAGACACTCCGTGATGCCAACGGGGTGAAGACTATTTTGTCGGAGCAAACAGGTCGTATTGATACATACACCATTCTGATCCATTTTTTTAGAATGACAGAGATCGAGAGGACAGGCCATTGGGGAATTCTACCTATAGATCACACCCTTATGCAAATCCAATCATAATAGAAAGAACCACTAAACAATCCGCCGCATCCGCTGACATTCGGACCACAACGGATCGGGCAGAAGCGGTTGCATACGGTCCTGCAGGGGTCAGGGTCGATGTATTGACCTCTAGCGCCTGTGGAGCAGTAGAGGCTCCAGGCGTGAACACAAGCATATTCTGCGGACCAATGAGAGTTCCATCCACGATATTTGTATATGGGATGTCTCTCATGTCATAGAGGGATAATCCCACGGTTCCTGGATCAACGCCTGTTGTAGCACAGACGATCGAGACAAACGCAATGCGCAATGCGGCAGGTTGATAAAAGTAAAAGACATTTGATGTGAGACCTATCGTTTGATTTGTGGGAGAAAAGGAAATAAGAGTCCGATAAGAGGTATCAGGGATGTTTCCCATGATTCCGATCGCACCTGTAGGGCCTATAAGACCTGTAGGGCCTGTTGGTCCTGTTTCTCCTGTTGGTCCTGTGTCCCCTATCGCACCTGTTACACCTGTTGGCCCTATTACACCAACGGAGCCTGTCGCACCAACGGAGCCTGTCGCACCAACGGATCCTGTTATGCCCGTTACACCCATCACACCGATCGATCCTGTTGGACCAGTTGGACCTCGTTGTCCCGTGGGACCTGATAGGCGAAGACATGGAATCTGTGGGGGGAATGGAGAACAAGAAGGATATAATGGTGGAAAGACATCAGGGGGACAGGAATAAGACATACTCTATTCTACCTGCTGGTAATTTAGGTCTTGATGAGATATCCAACGGTCGGTTGGGCCGTATTAGACAATTGGGGAAGATGAAAGGTCGTCGTGTTGTTTCCCTCTCCATAGTATTCCCCAATGACGTGAAAGAGCGCCGAGTAGGTTGCCCGTGAGACGGTGGAGCCATCACACGGCAGATAGCCACTCGGAGTGAGCCCCGTGTTGTTGATCAGGATCGTGCCTGTAGGTGGGGTCTGACACGGTGGATAGGTGCCCATGGAGAGATGGATGATAGAGGCTTCCACAGGCTCGGCGGGAGTCGGAAGGGGTGGGAGTTCATAGAGAGGCTCCATGTGGATCGGCGGATACGTAGGGGGCGGAAGTGGAGCGGGGGGGAG
>Ga0247722_10000381_pt1 | contig 27891 bp, 32 predicted proteins | sample MSEWelMarce3H_FC_FD_189094 | JGI IMG/M metagenome (GOLD analysis project Ga0247722, IMG submission 189094) | Subsurface sediment microbial communities from gas well in West Virginia, United States - MSEEL Well Study Marcellus 3H_FC | ecosystem: Environmental > Terrestrial > Deep subsurface >... | reverse complement strand
ATCTAATACTTCATCTATTAATTTATTTATCATGGTATTGAATTTTTTATATAAGTGTTCCGATTATTACTCCTGCAAGTAATCCTAATAAATGTGATGTTACTATTAGAATTCTATCTCTTATTAAAATTGAATCAACAAATCTTTCTCTTAGTAGTATGTAGAAAAATCCTACTGAGATATACCATTCAAATCTATAAATGGATGCAAGTGTAGATAATCCTAATAAGATACTTAAAACAAAGATAATTAAAATTGTTTTCATAATTGATTTTGGTTTTTTTGGTTGTTCTTGTTTTGGTAATTCAAGTTTAGGTTTGTTAAGTACGTGGACAAAATGTATCATAATATTCTTTTAATATAAATATCACGTAATTTTAAAAAAATCATTTTTAAATGAAAAAATGTAACAAATTTAACATATATTTGTTACAAATTAAATAAAAAAACCCTCCGAAGAGGGTATCGTGTAATTCGATGATATTTTCAATTATCGTTTATTTGAACTATAATTATTTCAATTGCTTTCTAAAAGGAGAACTAAATTGAGTTGTTTGTCTACTTGGAAAGTTTGAATATAAATATACTTTGCTATTTTCTCTTAGAGTTCTACTTCTACCTACAGCTTGTGTTTGTTCTGATTCTATTAAACACAATTGAATGTTCCTTAGAAATTCATCATCAAACGTATTAAATTTGAATCTGTAGCCATTATATTCTATTTCTTGATATGACATAAGGCTATGTGAATTTTTTAGCTTATAACCCAAAGCTTTTGCATATAAGAAGTATGCTACATTTCTAATATGATAAGTTCCTACTACAGCAATATCTTTTCCTTTCAAAGAATTATATCCTGCACAATTTCCGAAATGCATTTCTTGTACAGCATTCTTAAAAAAGTTTTTCATAGTTTTAAAAGTAATTACAGGTAACGTATCTACTTCTTTAGAAATAATATCCTTTCTTCTTAATGTAGATGATTTACTATAGCTATGAGTTGCATTTTGAATAATTTGTCCTGTTTGTTCTACATCAGTGATATCTGTAATAGTTATTGTATCTCCGAACAATTTCTTATAAATAAATAATGGAGCTGTTGCAGATAAGATGATTACCTTATTTACTTTTGGCAATTCTCTTTTGGTGATATAATAAATTGCAGTATCTTCGCTATCATCATCAGTGTCTTTATCTTTTTTAGTTTCTTTATAAACTCCTTCAGCATCCAACAAACTAATTAAATCAGATTTAATATTATTCTCAATGATAAATTTAGTCATGTAGTCATAATCTATTACAGGAAATAAAGGAATATCTGTTAAAATTCCTGCTTGAAGATTATTTAAGAACTCATAAACAGGCGCAAGCATTTCATCATTTTTGATTTTGAATAAATCATCCATAGAAATATTATTTATTGTCATAAGAGATTTCATTGGGCATTCATCAAAAATAATAGTGTCATGTTTGAAACTACTGAATAATGCTTTTTGATGTGTTGTAATTATAACTTTATCAGTTTTGCTTGCATTGTTTAAAGAATTTACATATTGATTAGCAGAAGCTGCATCTATCAAATTATATTTGTTTCCTTTGTTCTTTGCAATTTCAAACATTTTTGCAACAGCTTTCTTATGTAATCCTACAGAATATAAATATTCAATTTCTTTTTTAATATCCTCACTAAAATTAGGAAGTTCAGAAGTTTCATAATAAGGATGTTCCATTTCCTGTTTCAATTCATCTTTCAACTTATGAGTATTCAATGCCAAGGTTACATCTTTCAATTTTTTTAGCGCATTTGTCTTACCTAATCCTGTTGGAATTTTTAATACAAAGATACCTGATTCAGCTTCTAATGCTTTTTGGAATTCTGTTTCGAAAATCATTTCTGCTTCTTGTAAAGTTAATAAATTAATTTCTTCAATTTGAGTAATCAAACCTCTTTCAAATTTTGAAGCTTCAATCAAATTTAGATATTCAGCATCTTCAAAATACGGTGAAAAGTTTTCAAGGCGAGTTGGAGCATAGTTAGCTCTTTTAGCAAAAGCAAATGTATTGAAGTCTACATCATTATAACGAGTTAAACCTGCTTTGTTTAATTCATTCATTTTTGATTTCATCCATTTTTCACCACCATAGATATTAATCATATTTGTAGCTAATGGAAAAATGATATCATACTTTAAATGTTTACCATCAACAAAATCACGAAAGATTTGAATTCTATTGTATACTAAATCATAATTGAAATCTCTATATTGTTCTTGATTGGTTTCATATTTTTTATATGTACTCTTATTTATAGTTCTTGTTCTGCCACCATCTTTAGTAACCAATGCTGAAGAAGCTAAAGATAAAATAGTATCTAAAGAATTTAATTCTTCATCTTGGAACATAATCTTTTTCTTCCCAGGGAGGAAATATCTGCCTGCATTTTTACAAGCTTTATCCGCAAGAATTTCTCCATTGCTATCTTTAAATAACGCAATCAAACCTTCTTGAATAATTTTTCTTGTTTCATTACAAGTTATTACATCATTTAATGCAATTATAACCCTAAACTTTCTTTTTTCAGGTGAATCTGAAAATGTAGAGTACATATGATTAGGTTTTACACCATATTTATCAAGTAAATCAGATAAAACTTCTTCAGGAGCTATACCTGAATCAAAATCTAAACAGAAAATAGATTGTGAAATCCATTTTTCACCTTTGTTATGATTATCTTTAAATTCTGAAGGAGCATAAGCATATCCTTGTTCAATATAATCTTTTAATTCAGCTACTGTAACTTCTAAAGGAGTTTTCAAATTCATTACAATAGTTGCTTGTTGATTGTCAGTTGGCTTTGATGTTAATTTGTTTTTGAGGTTAAATAATACTTTGTGTTTCATAATGTTTTTTTATAAATATATGTTTATTGTAAAAAGTTATATGCTATTTTAAAAAAAACCCCGAAGCAATTACCCTTCGGGGCTAAACATTAATTAAAACAAACACATATATTACTTCATACATATATAAATATGCACAACTTTTCAAAAATTTATACTTTTTAATAAATTTAACAAATATTTAACAAATGCGCACTTAAAGTTCTTTAGAAGTGTTACTATCATAGTAAAGTGTATTGCTTTATTATGCATTTATTCAAACCCCCCTTATTTTTGGAGAAAAATAACACTGTCCTATTATATATACTATAGGAGAGTGTCAAAAAAAACCAAAAAACAGGGGGGTATATACCTAAAAACTAAAAAAGCCTTTAATATTTATAATAAAAACTATGACAGATATACTATTAACATCCGAAAATTATCTTAGAGATAACCTACCTATATCAAGAAACATTGATTTCAAAATCATTCGTCCAAATGTTATTGCTGCTCAAGAAACATATACACAAGATATTTTAGGTAGTGATTTTTATGAATACATTCTTCTTGCTTATTCAGGGCAAACTTTGAATCCTTCAGAAGAAACCCTTGTACAAGATTATATAAAGCCCCATGTAGCATACAGAAGTCTAAGTATGACATTACCATTCCTTCAGAATCAAATTGTCAACAAAGGGGCACAGAAGCAACGAGAGGACTATTCTGAGGCAACTTCTTTTGAAGAATTTAGATTTCTTTTGCATAATGTTGATAATAGAGCTGAATTTTATGAAAAACGTCTTGTAAGATATCTTTGTGAGAATTCAGAATTATTTCCTCAATTTAAATCACAGCCAAATTCTATTATTCAGCCTAATCCAAGAAACGGTTGGCAGTCAGGTTTAGTATTTTATTAATTGAAATCATTAAAAACATTAATCATTTTCAATATTGATATAAAAATAAAATGAAGAACCATATTATTGATTTATTAGGACAAATTTGGCAAAATGTTTTACCTGTAATTGGAATGATATTTTCATTCTTTCAACCAATACAATATGTTTTACTTGCTGTTGGAGCTTTTATATTACTTGATACTATCATGGCATATATAAGAGCCCGAAAAACAAAAAAGAATTGGACAAGTAGAAAGATGAGAATGGGTTTAGTTCCTAAACTTATTACATATCAACTTTTAGTAATTACATTCTTTATGGTAGATTTTGCTTTATTGAATGAATTCATTATTTATTTTACAAAGATATCATTTGCATTAACAAAAGTTACAGCTATGGTTCTTGTGTATATCGAAGTACTTTCTATAGATGAATCATTCAAAGTTATCAAAGGAAAGTCTATGTTTTCTTATTTTATAGAAATGATTAAATCCGCAAAAAAAGTAAAATCAACATTTGAAGAAGTAAACGAAAATAAAAAACCAAATGATACAGAAATACGATAGAGGAAGTTACCAACTCTTAATTGGTGATAAAAGCATTGATTTATTCAATTATTTCCGTGTAGATGAACTTCATGGATTGACAAGAGAAGTTTGTGAATTATATCCTGATAGTGATGGTTCTGCATATATCTATGGAATGGCAAATTATCACCCCTTAGACAACAATTTAACTCTTACCTATAAACCATATCTATTCCTTAATAAAATGCGTTTAAACGGAACATATAAAGATGTTACAGGCATGTTGCATGAATATCTTCATATTGCAAAATTGTTAGCTAAACAAATTACAGATTCAAATGAAGAAACAGTTGTAAGTTGGATTGAAAAAGAAATGAATTGGGTAATTGATAATGGAGTAGTAGGCATTTTTGAACAATCTTCAACTCATTATATGTAAAATATTTTCCAAAAAAAGGTAATTAATAGAAAATTTTTGCGAATAGTACCACTTTTTGGTATTTTTCGCAATTTTTTTAGCATAAAAAAAGCCCTCTGATGAGGGCTTTCGTATTTCACATTGTTACATTAACTTCTTTCAATTTAACTGTAGCATTCAAATTATTTATTTTGAAGAAGCTCGTTAGAATTTTATTTAAAGTTTCTTGAGTAGGTTCTGCATAAGTATTCTTAAAGATTGTATAAGCAGCTTCATATTCAGTACCTGCTCCAAGTGAACCTGATTGTGCCACACCAAGTATAATAGGATTAACAGTATGAGCATAAGCAATATTCTTTACAATGCTTTCTTGAGTAGTCATAAATGCTTCATCAAGTTTATTTGCTTCCAAAACTTGAATATCAGGAGCATCTTCTTTTGAATTAGAAAAGAATGTCAAAACTTTACCTGCATTTCTTGCTGAAGTGAATGAACGTCTTAAATTATGAACAAATTCTTGTTGCTCTTGAACATTTGCAGGCTTCTCATAGAATTTCATTACCACTGAAGGATTAATACTGTTTTCAATATTTGATTTATGAAAATAAGAAATTTGTCCATCAAGATAAAGCCAATTGACTGCAGAAGCATATGCAGGCTGACAATAGTAGTCAAGTCCTGGGGAGTAACCCTGCCATACCCACAATTGAATCCTTTCCTTCTTATTAAATGTATCAAAGGAAGGAATGTATTCTTTATCATTAATTCCACTAACACGAAGACTCCAATCTGTTGCAACCACATATTCTTTTATCTTTCCATCAACCTTCTTCGTTGCACGAACTTTAGCAGGTTCAATTCTTTCAATATTGATAATTTTATCGTGAGCCTCATTCCAATAGATTTTCCAAGTGAGTCTGTTGTGGATATTAAAATCCATACCCATCTGAAGAATAAATAATTCATTAAACATCCATTTCATTTGTTCAATAGCAACCAATTCTCTTTGTTGAGTGGTATTTGTAATTACATCGTAACCATTTCCAACAATATGTTGATTTTTGAAATTAATTATTGATGCATGAAAAGGTGATGCATAAAAAAGATTATTAAGTAAATTTGGATAAAGATTATCATTTCCAAAGAAAATATATTCTCCTGAGAATCGTTCTGTAATCAAAGGTTGATTCAAGTTTTCAGAAGAAACTCTATCTAATCCATAGAATTTTTCAAATTTTTCTTTTACAGTTTCCCTTTCAATAGGAAGAACCATAATTTCTTTTTTAGCTTTAGAAAAGTTATACCAAGCCATATATTTTATTTTTTAATTATAAATTTTAATAGTTAAATTACCTGTAAAATAATCATTTTGTAATACTGCTGATGTATCTGTTGTTCCAACATCAAGTCTATTAGTATTATTCCATATGATTGATGTAAATCCTTGATTAACTTGTTGATTAAAAGAAGGTACAACTTTATTTTTATCTGCGAAAGCCCCTGTTGCATTAATTTGATAAATACCTTGACTTGAATAAGCAAAAGTAAAAGTATATCCTGTATCATTTTTAACTACTACTGCAGTTGGAGCTGTATTTGCTGTTTGAGTTATAAAAGCTACATATTCAGTATAATCAAGTTGAGTTGTAACTTGTGTCCAAACAGCTGCTCCTGTTGTCGCATCAGTACAAGTATAATAATTGCCATTATCTAATGTCCAAATACTACCAACAACATATCCTTTTGTATCATCATCAGTAACAGTGGGGGTGATATTAAAATTATACAAACTTTGGCGGATTTGAGTTCCCCCTTGCTGCATAACGTACAACCTGCCTGCTTCCCATTTAAGTTCATACCCAACCGAACAAATTTGAGCAACACCATTCACACCACCAAGTCCTGCATTAGTTGTTCCTTCTTTAAATAATGAACCATTACTAAAAAATAATCCATATAAATTCTCAAATACAATATCGTTTAAACCGCTTCTGTTATCAATAGTTAATACACTATCTAAACCTTGGCTTCCTCCGCCACCTCCAATAATATTGAAATTTCCATCGTCATCTAATGAATAGAAATCATTTGTGATAATATCCAAAATGATTCTAATATCTTTTTGTCCGTTATTAGTCCTTGATTGTGCGACAGTTAAGAAACGGCTATCTGTTGGGTTATAAGATATTGGCATTGTTATTTATTGTTTTATTTTTATTGTTTAATCATTACGATACCTGCAACATTCAAAGGAGCAGCACCTAAACCATTAGTTTGGTATAATCTTCCTGTTGAAAATCCTGCTGAACCTGCATCTGCATCATCAGCATATTTAGGTAATCCTTGAAGTTTATATCCATCAAAATCAACTGTAAATCTTTTTTCTATAGGTATAGTGCCATCAAGATGAGAAATAAAAGCCTCTGTATGATTACATTCTACTCTTGTAGTAATACTTGTAATTTTATCAGCACATTGTATTTTAGAATAACTTTGATTTGTTTGAACTAAGGATGTACCTGTTCCATTAGGAAATGATGTTAATATATTTGCATTATCTATAGCTACAGAAAAATTGCTTTGTTCTACAGTAGCAGCATCACTTGTAATTATTTGAGTATAATCACCTCCTTGAAATAATTGAGATTTTTTCAATGAAAATGGAAGATTAACTAACATTTCATTATTTCCATCTATTATTGAAAGAGTACTTAATCCATCAGGCGAATATATAACATAATTACCTGTTGTATTACCTTGAAATAACACTTGTTCAAGTGTTTGTGAACCACCACCACCTGCAATAGGATTAAAATTTCCATCATCATCCAATGAATAAAATTCATTTGTAATAATGTCTAAAATAATTCGAACATCTTTTTGTCCATTATTTGTTCTTGCTTGTGCAACAGCTAAAAAACGGCTATCAGTTGGGTTATAAGGTATTGGCATTGTTTATTTTTTAATTTTATCTGTATACTAATGGAATTGAGAAATCTTCACCTTCTACAATCACTTTACCAAGCTCTACAAGTCCTGTAGTGCCACTTAAATCTAAATTTAAAGGATTAACCTGTTCATATATAAAGTAGTCCCACATGCCCGATTTTAGAGCCACAGTTCCACCTGTTAAATCTTCAAATTGATTCTCAATAATTGAAAATTGATTATATCTTGATTTATAAGAACTCAAATCAGATGCAGTGAAATATTTTTCATTATCTAATTCAGAACAATATCTCATTCTAAAGAGATAAAAAGGGTTCAACAGAGAACTTTTCTCAGTTAAAGTAAGAATTACTGTATTCGAAGTATTTTTTTGAATATTTATCATATTCTCATTTAATTTTCTTATAGATAAAAATATTTTAAAGTGTTTTGAAAGAAAACATCTATATTTTTTTATATTTATTTTAAATAAATTATATGACAGAAGAGATGAAAATAATAGTTCCAACCTCTTGGGAAGAGATTACAATAGCACAATTCCAAGAATATATTGAATATACTAAAAATTCTGAAGAAAAACGTCCTTTGACAAGATTGATTCAAATGCTTTCAATATTAACTGATACAGATGAAGAAATCTTATTTAAATTGAATTATGAAGTTATTGATGAAATCAAAACTAACATGATTTTTTTAGAAGATGAACCTAATGCTATATTCAAAAATATAATTGAAATCCAAGGAAAAAAATATGGGTTTCAAAAGGATTTACATAAATTAACTTTGGGTGAATGGATTGATATTGAACATTATGTTACCAATGGAGATGTAATTCAAAATCTTCATTATATTGCTGCAATTTTCTATAGAAAGCTAATTTCTGAAGGGGATGAAAATTTCGATTATGAAATTGATAGTTATAATAATGTAAAATTGGAAAATCAAGCAAAATTCTTTAAATATAATATGAAAATTGCTGATATGTATGGAACGGTGGTTTTTTTTTATCACATCGTAACCGAGTTATGCAACAATACAACATCTTGTTCAACGGAGATGACGCAGGAGATGATGATGAAGAACTTGATATTGAGAATAAAAAATTCAGAAGCAAGGAAGAAGCTGATGCAATGGCACGAGAACGCTCAATTAGAAAATGGAATTGGGAACTCTTATTATTCAAACTTGCTGAAGGACGTATTTGCGACTACGATAAAGTTTTAGAATTGAATTATATACAAGTACTTAATTTTCTTAGCATGAAAAAAGAGTTGAAAATTGAATAATTCTGCTTACGCAGTAAGTACAAGGTAAAAACAAAAAATTATAAAAAATATATATTCTTATGACAGAAAGACAATTACCAATATATCAAATTAGTATTGATGATTATGATGAAGCAGGAATTGATTTGATTTCTTTTGTATCAAATCCTGCAATACTTGTTAAAGGTGTAACTTTAGCAGATAATAAACCAATTTTGCAATTCAAACTTTCTGAAGAACAAATGATTGTTGCAGGTGCTGTCTTAATTCCTGATTTGAAAATTTATAGATATGATGAAGAAATTGGAGAATATTATGTAACATTCTCCAAAGAAACCATTAAGAAAATGGTTGAACGTTTCAATCAAAATCCTAAGAAAGATATGTTCAATATTGAGCATACTGAAAAAATAGCTCCTGCATTTATGTTAGGTAGTTGGATAATTGAATCAGAAGAATATGATAAATCTAAAATGTATGGATTTGATAATCTTCCTGTAGGAACATTTTTTGCTGAAGTTAAAATCACTGATAAAGATTTTTGGGAAAAAGAAATTAAGAAAGAAGGTAGATATGGTTTCAGTATTGAAGGATTGTTAGGATTGAAAATGTCTGAACTTCTAAAGAAAAATTTTGAACTTAATCGAATTTCTTTTGATGTTGATGGAGTATTAACAACTAAAGAAGGTAGAGATATGTTACAGGAAGAAATAAATAAAGGTTCTGAAGTTTATATTATATCTGCAAGACATACAAAAGAAAATATATTTGAAATTACAGATGAATTTAAAGTTCCTCATTCAAATATTTTTGCTGAAGGTTCTAATAATGCTAAAATTGAAAAGATAAAAGAATTAAATATATCAAAACATTATGATGATAATCAAGATGTTATTGATGAATTAGGAAATATTGGATATAAATTTTATATTAATATAATTTCTGAAGAAGAATTTGAATCATATACTGATTATCCTGAAGCTGCAACTGAGAATGCCCAAAGAGCATTAAATTATGCTGAAGAAAATGGATGGGGTTCTTGTGGAACACCTGTTGGCAAAATAAGAGCAAATCAATTAGCTAATAAAGAACCTATTTCTGTTGAAACTATCAAAAGAATGGCTGCATTTATACGTCATGAGCAAAATAAAGATACTCCTTATGGTGAAGGATGTGGAAAATTAATGTGGGACAGTTGGGGAGGAGATGAAGGAATAAATTGGGCAATAAACAAAATACAACAAATAGAAAATGAACAATTAAACCAACAAGATAAAATAAAATTAAACAAAATGAAAAAAAGAATTAAATTTTCTGAATATTTGACTAACGATGGAGTAAAAATTTCTATTGAAGGTGAAATCATGGTAGGTTCTCCTGTATTTGTGATACTTGAAGATGGCACTATGGAGCAAATGTCTGAAGGAGAAGTTATCCTTGAAGATGGTACTATGCTTATGATTGATGCTGAAGGGCTTATTTCTGAAATTACACCTGCAGAAGTAGTTGTAGAAGAACTTGAACAATCTAAAGACAAAAAAGAAGAAGTTAAAATGCAAGTTACTGCAGAAGAAATCATGCCTATTATTAATCCAATTTTAGATGAAATCCGTGCAATGATGGCTGAAATGCAATCAAGAATTGAAATGTTAGAAGGCAACAAACCTTCAGGTGAACTTGAAATTGAATTGAATAAAGAAAAATTCAATGATATCAAATTTAGAGTTTCTAACCTTAGAAGACTAATTACAGAATAACACTGAAACAAAAAATGTAATTTTATATATATTGATATAATCAATTAAAACTCAAAACTTAAAAATAAAAAATAAAAACAATAAATCATGAGTAAATCTATTTTGTCAAAAAAATTCAAATTTGCTATTACAGATAACACTGTTTATGAAGGAAAAGATGCAGTTGATTTTTTCAGCGTAGCTCTTTTGGATGGTGTTTCAAGCAAAACATTCCGTGTAGTCCCTGGAGTAAAAAGTAAAATCAAATTGCCTCAATATAATGTAGGTGAACTTATTAAAGATGCAGGTTGCTCTTGGAGTCCTGCAGGCGAAGGTACTCTTTCTCAAAAATCTTTTGAAGTTTGTGATAAAGAATTCCAAATGGAACTTTGTACAACCACATTCGAAGCTAACTTTTTGGGTGAATACCTACGTCCTGGTTCTAACACAGGTGAAGTTGCTCCTGAACTTTTCACAAGCTACATGCTTAATCAAGTGAAAAAACAAGTACAGAACGATTTGGAATTGGCTGTATGGCAAGGTGATGCAACTGCTCCTACTTATCCATTGAATATTTGTGATGGTTTGGAACTTCAACTTGCTGCTGATGGTGATGTTATTGTTGCTACAGGAACTACTGTAACACTTTCAAATGTAATTGCTGAGATTACTTCAGTATATGATGCAATTCCTCAAACAATTTTGAATAACCCTAATTTGGTTATTTATGTTCCAACTCAAATTTACAAGCTTTATCAGCAAGCTATTGCAGCTGCTTCAAGTGAAGCATACTATGTAGGTGCTAAAGAACCTAACTTCCTCGGAATTCCAATCGTTTGGGCTCCTGGAATGTCAAACAACACAATGGTTGCAGGTGTAAAAGATAACTTTATTCTTTTGACTGACTTGTTGGATGATTTCGAAACTGTTACAGTTGTTCCTCAATGGAATGTTGCAGCTGTTTCTACAGTTCGTATTGCAGGTAGATTCAAATGGGGTGTTTCCTACCTTGTATCTTCTGAAATTGTTTTCTACTCTTAGTCTATAGGAAATTAAAAACTTCAAAGGGAGTCTAAACAACTCCCTTTTTTTAAACTTAACAAATAAAAAATAAAAATATAAACAAATGGCTTGTAATACTCTCACTTCAATTTTAAAAGGTTGTGACAACAATGCAGGTGGTGTAGTTAGTTTTTTTATAGCTCCTGAAGATTTTGTATCAGGTTTCACTGAAGCAAATGGTGAAATTTCTGCAATTGCAATGTCAGGTTCTACAGAATTTGTAGAATATCAATTCAACAGAAATACTTCTTCTTATGGTGAAGATATGACAGTTTCTCTTGAAAATGGTTCTACTTTTTATAATCAAACTATTACCATTGTTCTCGCTCGTAGAGAAGCAGCAAAACGTCAATCCTTGTTACTTATTGCTTCAGGGCAACAGAAATTAACTTGCATTGTAAAGGATTCTAATGGACTTTATTGGGGCTTTGGCTTTGATGAAGATAAAGTATACCTTACAGGAAATGCAGGTGGCTCAGGTACAGCTAAAGCTGATGCCAATGGATATACTCTCACATTTACTTGTGAAAGTGCAACACCTGCTTATGAAGTAGATGAAGCTGCTGTACTTTCAGTACTTTAATATTTAGAACGTTCTATTCCTTCCTCCTCGGAACACAAAAGCCCTCAAAATTGAGGGCTTTTTTTATTTAATCAATATAATATCTTTTGAAATGTTGTTCAACTTCAGAAATCGGAAGGATATACCCTAAATTCCCTTCATTACCGTATTTTAGTCCCTTTTGTTCCCATTGTTTAGATAGAAGTAAATCCTTTAATTCTTGAGTCTTTATAAAGTATGCTACATTTTCATTTTTGAAATAATAACAATACCAATCGGATTGTGTTACAGAAATTCCTGATGGTTTACCCCAAGAATGAAATTCAATAAAGAAATTTTTAGGATTCTTATAAGTATCTGTTTTTATTTCATAAGAACGTTGTACATTTTCTTTTGAAAGAATAAAATCATGTGAATTAGTGTCATTCCAAGAAACAAATTGATAATCACCTAAGCTCAATAATTTATTTAAAATGGTATGTTCTCCTTCTCTGCCTAACTTAAATTCGGCTGTTTTTGTAATGTGTGCCATAATATTGTTTTAATATAAATATCATGACATTTGAAAAAGTACCAATTATTTTAAAATAATTATCGAAAAAGTTGCTAAAGTTGTACTAAATCCTGCAATTGCAAGTATTTTCCACAATTTTTTACGTTTTTCTTCTCTAATTCTTTGCCTTTGAACATCTTTATAAATTAATTCACTTTGTCTATAGCTATTAATTTGTAAATTTAGATTGGAAATTTCATATTTATAATTTCTAATCATATCATCTTTGATGAAAATAAAATCTTTATAATCTTCAATCAATACTTGTTGTTCATTAATTATTTCAAAAGAAAGTTTATTTTGATTTCTAAAGTAATCTAAACTATCTAATTTATTTGCCAACCATTTTCCGTATAATCTATCAAATACAAAGAAAGTATCCTTACCATTTTGTTTGAATTCAATCTTTTGGCAAAAGACGTTTGAAGAGAGAATCATTAGTGATATTAACGTAATCAACAGTTTTCTTAGGTTCATATTTTAGTCTGTTTATTTTTAAATTTATACTTTCTTCTGAATTTTTTATTTTATTATTTAGAATTTCAATTTCTTCATTCAAAAAAATACGTTCCTGATGAAGAATTTTTATTTCTTTTGAAAGACTATCTCTAAATAATCTTTCATTCTTTAATATTTTTTTTTCTAATTTCCCTTGATTTGAAATAAGTATATACCCTATAGATATACTAATAGCAATCAATAGGATATATACAAGATTTCTTTTGAGAAATAAACTAAAGTTCTGAAGCATTTCGAATTGTTCTTAATCTATTTTGAGTGTTAGTTATATCGCTTTCTGTTACAAAAGCTCTCATAACATTTCCGCCACCACTTCCTGTCATACCTCCAAATGTCTGTTGTTGGCTAATTCCTGTACCAAATGCTGATTGTTCAAAAGTTGTTGGTGCAATTGAACCTGAAACTCCTAAAGAAGGAACTTGTGTAGCTGCTCCTGAAGAACCTCCTGTAGAATTAGGTTCAAATTTAGTAGCAGCAATTTTAGCTATAGATGCTGCATTTAATGCCACCTGAGCTCCAATACGAATTGCAGATTGTACTCCTAATGTAAAATCGGGAACAGATGTAATAGCCAATATTGAATTAACTCCATTAATGATAGCTGTACCTAATTGTAAAGCTTTATTAATTTGAAATTGTTTTCTTGCAAGTTTCTCTTCTTCTTTAGCATTTCCTTTAACTTTTTTAGCTTGATTTTGAAAATAAATATCTGATAATGTACTTAAAGATGATAATGTTGCCTGAGCTAATTCTATAGTAGCATCCTGAGTCTCCTTTTGATTTTTTATTGCATCATCTTCAGTCTTTTTATCAATAGCTCTTTCTTGTTGAGCAATTTGTTCTTTAAGAGATAAATATTCAAGAGAACCAAGTTGAAGTGTTTCTAATTTGGCTTTATTTTTATCTAATTCTAATTGCTTAATTTTAGCTACAAGTGCTTCTTCTTCTAATCCTTCAACACCTAATAATTCAATTTTCTTTTGTAACCATTCCTTTTCAAATACATCAATTCTATCTTTTTCACTTTGGGCTGTTGCAGTAACTTTCGCTTGATTATTAGTTTTAACCAATCCTAATTCAATATCAGCATTTTGTCTTACTAATTTAATTACTTCTTCAGCATTCTTTTTGCGAATTTTTCCCTCATTATCAGCACCAATAATAAATTGTTGTACTTGAGTTAATTGAAAATTATCTCTTAATGCTATAATTTCTTCATTACTTTTTTTATCTAATAAAACCTTTTCAGCTGCAAATGTTTCCTCAGTAATTTTACCTTCAATTAAGTTTTGTTTAAGAACATCTAATTGCTTATTATTATTCTCAATAATAGCTTTAGATTGTTCATCTAAATCTTTAAGGATATTATCAGTAGTTTCTTTTATTATTCTTTCACGTTCTTTTGCAGCCTTTTCAGAATCTGCAGAAGCTTTTTCTCCATCCGATTTTATTTTATCTTGTGATTTTTTAAATGCATCTGCTGCAGCTTCTCTTGCTTTCTTCTCACGCTCCAATCTTAATATATCTTTATCAACATTAGCCTCATCCCTTTCAGCACGAGCATCTATTATTCTATTAAATTGGGCATTAAATTTTTCAGTTAATTCAAAAACTGCCTTATCCCTATCTTTTTGATTAGTGATTGCTGCTGTTTTTGCTTGAACTTGTTGTTTAATTAATTGTTGTAATAGGTTATCATTTGAAGTTATATAATTTTGCCCAAGTCCTAACAGTGTTAACAAATTTAGTTTTTCTTCAGCAATTTTTGTAGCTGAATTATTAATACGAGCATCTAATAATTCATCCTCTTTTTTAGCAATTTCAGCTTCAGTTGCTCCTCGTGCCCTTAATAAATCAATTTGATTTTGTATTAATTTTTCCTCTGCAGAATATCTTTTTTCTAATTTTTGTCTATTACTATCTAATACTTTTGATTGTTGTTCTAAAGCTTCATTAGTTTCTTCTATAGCCTTTTTTAATTCTTCTTCACTCATAGCTGCATCATCGGTAGTTGAAGCATAAGCTACAATACCTACTACAAGTGCAGCTACTGCTGCTGCTGCTAAAACATATGGATTGGCTAACATTGCTGTATTAAATCCTATTTGAGCAATTTTAGCAATATTTAAACCACTTGTTAAAGCTCTATAACCTTCTTGTAAATCTTTAATACCTGTTGCCAATGCAGCAGCAGCTTGCACTTTCAAAAGAGCTTTTGAAACTTCTTCATTTTGAATACCAAATGTAGCAAGGGCACTTGTTGCAATATTAATTGAACCTGCTATAGTTTTTGATACACCTTCTAAAGTTTTTTGAGATTGTTCAAATTTTTTAGCTTTACCTGTAGCGGATTCATAAGCTGAATTTAATTTATTTAATTTAGAATCAATTTCATCTAAACTATCAACAAATTCTCCTGAAGTTGCAGAAGGAGCACTTAAAAGTTCAGCCTTTTTCTTATTTAACTGTTCAATTTCTTGTTCAAGTTTTTGAATATTACTTATAGCATTCTCTGTTCCATCAACATTGACATTTATGATTATTTCTCTTGCCATTTTTCTTATTTTATTATAGATATCTTTTGAACAATTATGTTCATTAAAAAAAGTTTATGCAGTTTGCTTAAATAATATCCTCTTGAAAATTAATTCGTGTTCCATTGATAATACCATTTACTAAATCTGTAGATTCATCTAAATTATATACTGCATTTTCTAATCCATCAACTAAATCAATAGGATATTCTTGTTGTGATAATGGTTCTATTACAATATTTTCACCACCATCAATAATATCTGCAGCTTTTATTTGATATCCTTCCTCAAAAAAGTTATATGTATTTGTAAAGGTTATATTGCTTCTATCAATAATTTGATTTGTTAAATTTGAAATTGAAACATTATTAATACCTTCAAGTATTTTAACATTATTACAATTTACCAATGAAATATTAATACAACCTGCACTAATAGAATTTTCAGAACCTTGGATATATACATTTTTAGCATTTCCTCCGACAAAATTAAAATTTCCTTTGATGGTAACATTTTCTGCAGAAGTTCCAATGAGATTAACATTACCTTGAATTTCAGAATTCTTAACATTTGACATAATGTTATTATCTTGTCCATATAATAAACTTGAATAACCCCAATTTTCATTTTCAAAATTTCCCATAGCAACATTTTGAATAAATGGTGTACCTTTAACACTTCTAATAGGATTACTAACTTGTACATCAGAAAGATATGGAGGTATTACTGTATAACTTTCATTATATTTTGGAGAATTAATTGATTTAATCAATTCACATTTAGTTAAACCATTTTCAGAAGCATTATAATCTACAATTTTATTCAATAACCAATAACTATCTCTAATCCAAATAGGTTTAGCAAAATTAAGATTTGAAACATCTAATTCATCTAATCTAAAATATGCCGTTAATAATTTTGATTGAGAAATTAATTCTACATAATTAAACCAATATAGGTTAAATAAGTTATTTAAAGTGACATTAGAAAGTACTTCATTATAAAAGTAAACTTCATTGACATTCCAATTTAAATCGAATGTAGGGTTCACAGGATTATCAAAATGCCCTGCATAACCATAATAATTTATATTATTATCTATAACAACTCCATTTGAATCAACATCTTGAATTACATAATCAGTAACTGATATATTACCACCATCATATAATAATTTAGGTTTAGTTTCAACTCCATAAACCAAATAAGGTACTATAAATGTAGCCCCTTCATCTCCCAAAGGAAGCAAAGTTTTTACTAATGGAGTGTTTTCGAATATTGGTTCAATCTTTTTCTCCCCTGTAAGAAAATCATTATCAAAATTTAATATGAATTGTCCATAATCATAACCTGTTTGTTCCCTATATCTTTTACTTACTTCATCATTGGCAGATTTATATGTGAAATTTAAAGTTTTCTCTTGAAGTTCAGATAATAATGTTAAATTATATTGTTGATTATAATCAATTTTATCTGTCCAATCAATTACATCATCTTGAAAATCAGAATAAAATTCATCTCGTGTTTTAATTATCAAATTTTTCTCATTCTCTTCATCAGGAATAATATACAAATTAAATAAATTAATAAATGATTTGATGAAATCGGATTGCTTAATATTTTTAGGTATTATTTCATTAAGAAATACTTCATCTCCACTTGAAAGATTATTTTTTACTGCTTTAACTTTTAAATAACTATTTGTATCTTGGTATCCATTAATAAAAAATTCATAATCCAATGGGAAGTATTGTCCATTAGACATTCTACTTGTTTGAGTTGCATATGTTATAGCCTTATATACTATTTTAATTTGTTCCCCAACATTCAAATTAACAATAAATTTTTCAGGCTTAAAGCTATAATTATAAATAGTATCGCCTGAATTTAATCCTCTATAATTTATTCCATTATAAACTTTTGGTACAGTTGGTATATCATAAGTAAATAATGCAGAATTTAATGCTGTTAATTGTCCTTGTGCTAAGGTTAAATTTGGATTAATTTTAATAAAACCTACAAATATATCAAAAGCAGGAAATCCAATATCAAAATAACCTCTTGGTTGAGCAACAGGTGTTCCCAATCGTATATTAATAAAAGTATCTTCGGGACATGTCAATGTCATTGTACCTGCTAAATTTAATTCAATTTCGTATGCACCTGTTTTTGGAGCTGTAAATAAATGTGTTGTTGTATTAAAATTATCATAAGCACCATCAAAATTTAATCCTGTAGTATCATCATTAAATTTTAATTGAACAGTTGCATTATAATTAGCTTGTGGTGCTTGAAATACAATATTTTCGGGGCGGTTATAAGTTAAATTATTAGCCGTAAATGATTGTGATGTTCTAAACCATCTATTTACTGCATATTGAGAAAATCCAAGACTAAAGGAGGCTCTACAACTTCTATCTTCAACTTCTTCATCAGAAATTAATAAATCTTTAACATTTGTAGGTATAAGCAGTTTCGTAAAAGGTTCTGAATTTAAAAAATTTGATGTATAAGTATATCCTGCATTTTGAAATATCTTATCAAACAATTTTTTAGCAAAAAATGAAGGGCGAAAATCTGAAACTTTATATTTATCATGTTGAGTATAATGCCATATATATTTCCAACCATCTACCCATGTATTTGTAGATGAATTATTAATAGCATCAAAAGAAAGAATGTGATTTCCTTCAGATAAATCTACTTGATTAACATTCAAATCTTTAATTACATCAAATATACCTGCTTGATTTGAATATACTACAGCTTCATATTCAATATTTTCTTCAAATGAAATATCTGAAGGAGAAATTTTATTTACTCTTAATAATTTAAAATATCCAATGAGTACAGGAATATCATTTTGAAATATAGTAGCTTCAATTTTTCTATTTATTGCAAAATCACAATCTAAGAAATTAATATTTACATCGAATATATTACCTAATATTTGATTATTATTTTTACTCCCAGGGAGGATAATAGTTTTACTAAAGGAGGAATTCCTTTTACTTATGTCAGAAACATCTGCAAGGGAATAATTAACAGGAATATTTATATCTTCATAAATATCGAGATAGCCTTTATCTTTTATATATATCTTTGTTGTCATTTATAACATCTTTCTAATAAATATCTATTAAAACTTATGTTTTCTAAGAAATAAAATGGGGGCGCAAATGCACCCCCAAGTAGATAAAAATACCTCCTTCATTTTTAATCTAACCTGTTTGAACCATTGGATTATTTGAAATTTCAAATTCAATCGTATATTGAATTAATCTTGAGTTTCTTTTGTCTTTTATTTCTTCAGAAAGTTTTGTAATATTTATTGGAATAAAAATGCCATCACCTTTATAATTCCAAAATATTTCAGGAGAAGATATAAATTCTTCGAATAAAAGTGATTGTTCTTCAGAAAACCAATTTGATACTACTGTATATCTATATGATAATTCATTTTGTACAACAGTTGTGCCTCTATCATTATAACCATAATTCAATTCTAAACCTTTTTTAAAACTCTTTCTATTAATGGAAATATTTTTTCTTTGGACAAGTTCAAAATTCATTGGAAGCCAAGAACCTTTTCTATCCATAAATAAGAATTCAAAATTATCCCATTTGTTACAATATTCATAAAGTTTAATATTGAATGGTTGAATAATATTCGTTAGAAAACAATCATCTGTTTCAAAATTAGTAAATAAAGGATTACTGCCATTTAACCATTCAATTCCATAAGTACCAATTGGAGGACATAAAGATGTTCCACTGTTTGCAGAAATTAAATAATCATTACCACCACCTAAAGCATTTGATACCTGCCAACTTAAATTTGGCAAATCATACCATAAATAAAATGTATTTGTACCATCTATCCAAACAAAATAATTCGCTCCATTGTAAACACCACCTTTATTGATTGTAATATTTCCATTGACTACACTCGGATATGCTTGAATTATATTGACTGATGTAGTTGTACTCTCTTGTAAACTTACAGTATAAGATTCAGTGGCATTCTTAATGATAGGAAGTGTTCCACTGATGATTGTAATGTCTCCTGAAGCAGTATTATTTAAATTCCAAGGAAATACCCCAACTTCAATTGTATTGCCTGTACAAGCCAAATCTATGAGGAATTCACCCCCATCACTTGTAATTACATTTAGCAAATCAGGATTAGGATGTAATACATCTTCATAAACATTTTGAAAAGTTATAAAAGAACCCCTATTACTCAAACGAACTTTATAATTATCAAATGCATTTGTATAAAATTCTGTTGAACCTGTTACATTTGGATAATAATTATCTAATACAAATCCTTCATTTCTATAATCAATATAATCATAAGTATCAATGGCAGCATTATGAACAGTATTACCACTTATTGTTGTCAACCCTGTGAAAAATGTTTGTTCATCATTGAAAAGTTTTGTTTCTCCTGTGAAAGAAGATAATGTTGAAACCCCTAAATAAATAGTTATAGATGTTGAATTAGGAATATCTATAATTTCCCAATTTCCATTATATGGAGTATGAGCACAATTTGAAATATTAATAACATCACCTAATTGATATAAATGTGTTTGTGATGAAGTTAATTTCACATTCAATAGAAATGGTGAACCTACAATAACAACGCCTGTAGTGCCTGTGAAATCCCAAATATAGGTATAAGCCTCACCGACTTCAATTGTATATTCTACATAATCAGGAGTAGTACATCCTGTTAAATCAGGATTAAATGTGTTATTAATATAAGATTGAAGTACCTTTTGAGGATTGAAAATTCCATAACCTGTAACAGGTTCTCCTGCAACTCTAACTCGAATAAGTCTATCTCCAAGAGTAACTCCATCACTTTCATATAAATCAAATATATAATTGAAATTATCTTCATTCTTATTATCTGAATCCACCACAAATGGAATCGGATTATACACAGGAGAAATCAATTGTGGTTGTTGGATTAAAGTAATTGCCATTGCTTATTATTTTTTCTATTGTATGTTTTTTTACTTTTATGAACTTTATTTACTGCAGAATATCCATTTGGATTTTGTTCAAGATAAATTTCTCTTGAACCTTTACCTAATTTCTTCAGGAGATTTTTTATTTCTTTTTTATCCTTCATTTTCTAAAGAAAGTTGTTCTTCTATCATGAGAACAATATAATCTTCCAAAAGAATTTCTGCTCTTCTGAAAAGTTCATGTTCTATAAGTTCTTCTGTCAAACCATATCCGTTAATATATTTTGTTCCTTCATCAAGAAATTTATAATAATCTTCTGCTTGTAAAACTATATTGAAATCATCATCTATATCCACTGTAGCAGAGTTTTGTAGTGTTCCTGTATCTACGAGTCCATTTGAAGAAATAACCTCTTTAAAAGCCTTTAAAACGTTTTGCTCAATAAGAGCTTTAATCTCCTCTTTTTGCATTTTCTTTTAAAGTTTTATTTAAGTTTCCTTTGAGATTATTTATTCTATCAACAATGATTGCAATACCTGCTCTTTGACATTCGGATTTACTATCGTAAATACATTTTCCTCTTGAACCCCATTTCCATTTTCCATCAGGACATTTTATACACGGCATAACTATATTTTTATTTTAAATTTAATCTAAAGGAATATCACAATCTTTATCATTCAATGTTACAAGAATTTCAAATTCACTGCTCCATCCGCCAACACCTTCAATAGAAATATTTTGTACAGGTAAAGAAGTAGGAATATTTGTAACGTCAAAATTATTTTGAGAATCATTTTTAATATATTTGTATAAATCATTGAGAATCTGTATACAATCACTTAAAATATCACGTCTATTTGATTTGTCTTGCTGCAATAAATCCAAACAATATATTCTGATTCTATATCTTTGCACCCAATTTTGCATTGTATGGCTCAAAGGTTCAACATATAATATTGGAAAATTATTTTCTTCTGTTGAAATTACATTTATATCCGCACGAAAACCTTCTCCAAATCTTTGTAGTTGAAGATGATTATCAGAAAAATTTTCTATATAATCTATTAATTGGTTATATGATATCTGTTGACTCATTTTTTATTATAAATAATGCAAAAGAATTATGTTTTCTTTAGAAATAAAAAAAGCTTCCGAAGAAGCTTATAAGGAAAAACTTGTGAAAGAAGATGAAAGCCCTTTCTTTTGATGTTTTTTTAAATACTGTACGGCATATCTCATAGCATCAACAGCATCATCATGTAATTTTACAGGCTCATCTATTACTTTATCACCCATTACTTTCCATTTATATTGATTAATTTCCTTTTGAAGATTAATTGAATCATCAGAAATAAATAATTCCATACTTTTGACTGCATCAATTCCTTCTTTAACATTTTTATTTGCCATTTGAGCATTATATCCTGCCCTTTGCAATTCTTTTATAACTTCAGGACGTGCTGAATCACAAACTATAGGAATGTTTTTATCAATAGGAATATTTTTCATTTTCTGAATTAAATCATTTGTTGTCAAATGAGATTCATATAATTTCTCCTGAACGTATAATTGATTTCCTATAACTCCTGCTTTTACAATTGCACTTGGGTGGTTATATCCAAAGTCAATTCCGTAAACTACATTGGAAAATAAATCTTCATTAGGAAAATTTCTTATGAACTTCTGATGTGTAAATATTGTAGATTTGGGAACTGCTGATTCGCCTAATGCATATATTCTATAATAGTTCTCATCTACATGTATAAGCTCTTCAATTTCCTTTATAAGAGACTTTGGCAGGAAAGGGTTGTCTTTATATGTCGAATGAATTTTAATTGTTTCAGGGCGAATATATAAATCATAAATCCAATGATATAAATCGGATGGATTGAAATCAAAAAATACTTTCTCAGTGGTTCTGAAATTCAATTGCTGAAATTCTTCAAAGGAAAGTTCATTGGCTTCATTTGCATATAAAATATCTCTCTTACGTCCACGAATCTTTTGTTCATCATCTACTGAAAAAAATTCTATTTGGCTTCCATTAGGAAAAACAAAAAGATGTTCTGTTTTGTTATGTTGTTTTTCTGAATATAATCCCATTTCTTTCAAAACAGTAATTACATCTCTCATAACTGTTGAACGTAAAGATGGAAATGATTTTCTTACGATACTAACAACTTTCTTTGGATTACTTAAACAATATACAATCATTAATTGTGCGAGGCTCCAAGTTTTACTACTCCTTGTGCCTCCAACATTTATTATGAAACGTTTAGTAGAATCATTTAATGCATTGTAATTTTTTTCAAATACTTTTGTAACTTTTAAATCCATACCAAAGAAAATGTTTTATATCCTGATGAAACCAATTATTATTCTTCAGATTCAGGTTTTACAACAGAAATATTTATTGTCGGAGCTTGATTAACTGTTTCTCCATTTGAAGTCATATCAATAGCTTCACCATAACCTCTATTCTTTCCTTTGGTTCTCAAATAGAACATAAGAAGTTGTGGGTTTGGATTGTCTTTTTCAAGTTCATCAAAAAGTTTTGATTCCCCTTTGTCAACTTGTTGCTCCAAAATGAAATCAGCTTGTTCTGCAAAATCAGCATCAACTTTTCTCCAATTGTAATATGTAGTTTTATTGATACCACATTGTGCTGCAGTTATATAAACAAGCCCTCTATTTTTTTCAAAGAGCTCAAGGAATTTTGGTTTTAATCTATCTTTTGCCATAATATTTTATTTAAAACTTAGATTTAATAATGGAATATATTTATCTTTCAAAGTTTGTGGTAATACATCCGTAGATAATCCTGTTATTTCATCAGAAGCACCTACTAAATCTCCATAAGATAACATTGCCATTACTTTAGTAAGATGTGGATAAATTTCTTTTGAAGCTTTTTTTACATCAAAATTAAATTGTTTTGAAAGTGAAATACCATAATTTATTTTTGAAATAATTACTTGTTCTTCATCAGTCTTGTTTTTTGTATCAGTAAGTGAAATAAATCTTATTGGATTGCGCTTTATTGGTTCTTTTGGATTATCTGTATAATCGTTTGCCATAATATTCTTTTGAAATATATATATGTTTCTTTGGTATGTTTTATACTCACTGCGTGAGCAGGGTTATAATCCTGTGACTAAAACATTAAATGAATGTACAGTTACTGCTGAAGTAGAAGTTGCATTTAATAGTTTCAAAATAAAGCTATCTCCATTTTCCATTTTTATAACAGCCAAACCTGTTAAAGTTGTTATCTTACTTCCTGATTGGGTTACTACATAAGAAATTGTTTCATGTTGCAATATATTATTTTTAAATAATGATATTTGAACATCATTATTATTTCCATCAGAAAGTGATATTGTTCCTTCGATTTTTACCCATCTATTAGGAATAGATGTTGAATTATAAGAAACAACTCCTGTACTTGTGTCAACTGTTAAAGCATCATTGGTTATACTGCTATGTTTCACAACAATAGGAGCATTACTTTGAATCTTCTGCCAAGTATTTACAGTAGGAATTGTTGTTGCCAAAGTGTTACCTGTCATATAATAACTCAAGAAAGGATTTTGAATTCCTATTGGAAGAAAATTACCATCATCATCAAGAGTATAAAACACATTCGAAGGAATATGTAAAATTATTCTGATGAAATCTTGTCCATTTTTACTGATGGCATTCTGTACTGTTAAGAAGTCTGAGGATAATGGATTATATTGCATTTATATATGAATTTAGTTGACTAATGTATTTGTCTTTTCTTTCTTGAGTAAACAATCTTGCATCCACTTGAATGTTTTGTAATAGAACTGAAACTGCAGATAAAGAACCTAATCTTGCTAATTTTTCAATATTATCAAATTGTGATAGCAATTGTAAACTTTCTGTTGTTGTCATATTAGGAGTTATATTCCTGTTGTCAATTAAAAATTCTTCAATGAGATATAATCCATATTGAATGTCAAAGTTTAATTTTTCTTGAGGAGTTAAAGGCAATAATACTTCAGGAGAAACAATTATTGTGTAACCCTCACCTAATACTTCAGAAACCCAAATCTCACATTCTTGTAAGTTATTAAAATTCTGAAGAGTGCTCCAATTTTCTTTTGAAATTTTATATGTTGTCATTTGATTATTAATAAGTTATTTTGAATATTATATTTGGATTTACAGAAAATGATTTTGTAGCTATACCTGCAACACCTGCAAAAGTAGCAGGTAATGTTCCTGTGTAAGAAGATGTTTTTGATATTCTACTATGTGGAGTATCATTAGCATTTCCTAAACCAAAAATATTTATATAAGATGTAGCTGCAGCAGAACGTAAAGTTACTGCTGAACTTGAATTATATCCTATGTAATATAATCCTGCATTTACAGTTTGAGGTGTTGGTAAAGTATATAGTTGTCCTGATGTAACTCCATTATTAAAAGCAGTTGTTTGAAATAAAAGATTATTAGGCAAACCTGTTCCATTGGAATTATATAATCCTACAACGGAACCTCCTGCAGATGCTGTTCCAACGAAAATAGCAACTTCACTGATAGTTAAATCCCTTTGAATAAATATTGGAATCCAATACATTAGATTTTGTGAAACTATTTGATTTACTAATCCGTGAACAATAGGAAGAAAATTAGTATATGTAGTTGAACTTCGCTCATATTCATAAGGTAAATTCAAATAATTTGTAGCAGTTACATTTCCTTCAACTGTTAAAGTATCAATTATTAATGGCATATTATTTTGTTTTAAATTTCTCCATGTGATTTTGTAATCCAATCTACATTTCCTGCGAAAGCTGTAGCAGAGTTGGCATTTATTACGAATCCGTTGACAGTTTTAGTTTCCCAAGAGAAAGTTCTATTTACTTCCCCTGTAATTGTAATTGAATAATTGGTAGTAGCATATGGTGTTCCAAATACAACTGTATATTTCAATGGGCTTCCTGCGAAACTTGCACCTGCAACAGTATTTGATTTTAATCCTATAGTAGGTAAATTCGTTAGAAGTGAACCATCTCCAATAAAATTTGTAGCAGTACAATCCCCTGTAATATTTACATCTCCAACGATATTAATATCATTTCCTGCAGCTACCAAAAGATTACTTCTTGTGGCATCATTTGTTCCATTGCCAATTATAAATGCAGCTTCAGTTGAACCTGTTACGTTAAACTTTCCAAGGACACATTGATAATCTCCATTGGCAATTGTATGTCTTCCTTGGGTATGACTCCAACTACCTAAAGCTTGAGTAAGATTTCCTTCAGAATGAGAAGAATATCCTGCAGATAAAGTAGCTGTTCCTTCAGCATGTGAATAATTTCCTTGGGCAATTGTTGTAATTCCTTCAGAATGAGAACCTGTTCCTGAAGCAGTAGTACTATCTCCTTCAGAATGAGAATTTTCCCCTGAAGCTAAAGTATTATTTCCTTCAGCATGTGAATAGTTTCCTTGTGAAATTGTAACTTGTCCTTCAGAATGAGAATTTAATCCTGAAGCAGTTGTAGAAAATCCTTCAGCATGTGAATAATCTCCTGAAGCAATATTACTTAATCCTTCAGAATGCGATGCAATTCCTGAAGCTATAGTACCATTTCCTTCAGCATGTGAAGCTGCGCCTGAAGCTAATGTTTCTTTTCCTTCAGCATGTGCATATAATGTAGAACCTGTAGTTAAATATCCTTCAACATGTGAGAAATCGCCTGTAGCAGTATTACTTAGTCCTTCAGCATGAGAACCGTCTGCTGATGCAATATTACCATATCCTTCAGCATGAGTCCAAGATGCTGAAGCAGTATTAGCTTGTCCTTCAGCATGAGAGGCTAATCCTGATGCAATATTACCATTTCCTTCAGCATGTGAGTAGAATCCTGAAGCTGTAGTATTTACGCCTTCAGCATGTGAAGCGTCTCCTGAAGCAGTAGTTCCTGCTCCTTCAGTGTGTGAATAATCTCCTGAAGCAGTATTAAAACCTCCTTGAGCATGTGAATAAATTCCTGAAGCAGTATTACTATCACCAAAAGCAACTGATAAAAGTCCTGTTGCAAATGAAGTTGGATTCTGTATTGAATCATGAATAGTTATTGGAGAACATCCGTATACATTTGTAACAAATAAATCAGTAATACAACTTCCTGTGAGATATCCAAAAGGATTCACAAGACTAACACCTGTGTTCCCTGAGATATCTTCCCATCCAAACCAAAGTTTCTTATCATCCATGTTGAGAAACAATTCACCTGCATAGATATCTTCAACATTCCAAGTTCCATCAGTATGTATAGTACTTCCTGTGGGAACTGTTGGTTCAAGTCCTGCAGTAGTACTTCTCTTTAGTAAAAGTCGGCTATCTTGTATTCTCATGTTCTCTTAGTATATTTTCTTTTTGTTTTAGATTTTCCACAAGTCTTACATCCTTTCTTTTCATCTACAAATAAATCAAATGTGGGTTCATCAGAAAGTTGTAAGGTTTCGCCTGAAGATAAGTCAGCTGACGCAGACTGCTGTAAACTGATTGCTTCTTCAGGAAGCTGTTCTTCTTCGAACATATATTTATATCCATTGGTATAAAGATATTCTGCAGTTCTTTCATTTAAGTTCCACAGATTGTAAGTTATTGCTGTAAACTTTTGTTTGATTGTTACAGTCTTAAACAAATATTCCTTTTTTATTTTATAAGTTTTCATTTGAAAGTTCATGTTTTAATTCTTCGTATATTGCTTTACATTTCTTGTAAACTCTTGCAACACAAGGACTACAATGTTTACTGTATTCAGGTTTCTTTGGATTGAAATAATTATGCAAATTGAATAATAATACAAGCTGTAAACTTGTAGCTTTCGATTTACCCTCAAGTTCCAAAAGAAGGGTTTGTAATTTCTTTAGATTATTAATTCTTTCCATAGTAACTATATATATTCTATAAAATTAGTGTTTACAATGGAATAAAAAAAACCTTCCGAAGAAGGCTTAATT